>Ga0326728_10001938_pt1 | contig 70779 bp, 56 predicted proteins | sample MB3enrmetagenome_FD_207602 | JGI IMG/M metagenome (GOLD analysis project Ga0326728, IMG submission 207602) | Lab enriched peat soil microbial communities from McLean, Ithaca, NY, United States - MB31MN | ecosystem: Environmental > Terrestrial > Soil > Wetlands > Peat | place: USA: New York... | reverse complement strand
AACCTCCGTCGCCCTACGGGCTCCTCCGGTTAGCCGCCAAAGAACGAGAAGAGGAACTTTCTACTTTGCTAAGAACAGGACATTTCTACTTTGCTGGGATTAGGACATTTCTACTTTGCCTTGACACGGGCAGAAGGCAGATGGCAGAAGGCAGATGTGGCAGAAGGCAGAATGCAGAAGGCAGAAAGCACTGAGGGAAGGCAGCAAGCCGCACGCTGGTCATGCCAACGGGCTGCGCCCTCCGATTACATCTCGACTTACTCAAATCACTCCTGGACAAGCTCTGATGGGTCCCGGTTATGTGACTGGTTCTTTGGAATAAGATTTGGAAATGCAGCGCGATGATCGCTGAACTCAGGAAGGTCACGCTCGCCAAGTGCTCGCGAGGAGGAAGCCCTACTCGAATAAGCGGATGTGAGCCACTCTCGGTCTACAGTGGTCCGGGAAAGGCGCGCTGGGGTCGGACGGCGTGTTTCTGCTTACTGCATACTGCCTACTGCCTACTGCCTACTGCCCTCTACCCGCCGCTTGGTGCTTTCCGCCTATAGCCGACTGCTCACTCCCCGCATACGGTCTTCGAACATTCGCTCTTCCGGAACGACCACAACAATGCCGCTTTCGCTGACGTGGTATTTCTTCCGGTCTTCCTCGAGGTTGAATCCAATTTCCGTGCGCTCCGGAATATTCACGGCGCGGTCGATGATGGCGCGGCGGATGCGCGAGTAGCGCCCGACGTTGACGTGGGAGAAAATGATGGAGTTCTCCACTTCGGAGTAGCTGTTGATGCGGACGTCGTGGGAAAGAATCGAGTTCGTGACCCGTCCCCCGGAGATGATGCAACCCATCGCGACCATCGAGTCGAGGGCGATCCCCATGCGGCGCCCCTCCTGCGCGAACACGAACTTGGCCGGCGGGTACTGTTGCTGGTAAGTGCGGATCGGCCAGTCGAAGTCGTACAGGTTGAAGACCGGCGAAACCGAAACCAGGTCCATGTTGGCTTCGTAATAGCCCTCGATAGTCCCGATATCCCGCCAGTACTTCGCTTCCTTCTTGTTTTCGTCGCGGAAGTCGTAAGAATAAATCCTCTTCTTTTCGATAAGCTTTGGAATCACATCCTTCCCGAAGTCGTGGCTCGAGTTCGGATCACCGGCGTCAGAGACCAGGGTCTCAATCAGAAGGTCGCGGTTGAAGCAATAAATACCCATCGAAACGTTGGACTTCTCAGGGTTTTTGGGCGAGGGCTTGGGGTTGGCGGGTTTCTCCTCCCAGCCGACGATGCGGTTGTTATTGTCGACTTCCACCACCCCGAGCTGGGAGGCCATAGCGCGATCGAATTCGAGGGTGCCGATAGTGACGTCTGCCCCGGACTCGGCGTGCTGCTGGAGCATCAACTGGTAATTCATCTTGTAAACGTGGTCGCCGGAAAGGATCAGAACATACTTGCAGGGCTCACTCCCGAGAGAGTAAAGGTTCTGGTAAGTGGCGTCGGCGGTTCCCTGATACCAATGTTCTCCCACCCGCCTCATGGGGGGAAGAACCTGCAAGAACTCACCCAGTTCATCCGAGAATATACTCCAACCCTCGCGCAAGTGCCGATTAAGGGAGAGGGCCTTGTACTGGGTAACCACGAAAATCCTGCGAAGATCGGAGTTGATGCAGTTCGATAGGGTAATATCCACAATCCGATACATCCCGCCAAAAGGCACGGCGGGCTTGGCACGATCCCGGGTCAGCGGGTAAAGGCGCTCTCCCTGTCCACCTGCTAGAAGGCACACTAGTGTGTCGTGAACCACGAGTTGCTATGCCTCCCTTCTCACTGTCGCTGCCTGCAAGTGCCGGCGGGATTTTTCAACTCCCCCGCACCCGACTTCTCCTCGGGACGACATTATATCAGACATCAGAATCCCTTTCTCCCCGCCCCTGAAAAGCGTCGTAGGGGTCCCGCAGACGCGGGATGGCCGCCCTGGGGCAATTCGTCAACTGACGGATCGGCTGACGGATTGCCCCTTCGACGCAGGGCACCGCTTACCAGCGTGGTGAAGGGGAGTCTAACCCTGAAGAGGACCGGAACCTTTGGCCGGTTGGGTGCGTAGATTCAAGGGGAGAAACGTATGCAGGCAACAAGCGAGGGAAATCCACAGATTCGAGGAGGAAAAATGCCGAGGAAAATCGTGGGAGGTTTCGTTTTGTTGCTGGCCATATTTGCCATTCCCGTCCGGGCCGAGGAATGGTCTAAGACGTTCGAGTTGAACGGCAAGGCGGACCTGCGCGTTGAAACGAACGACGCCAGTGTTCAGGTGGAGGCATGGGAGCAGAAAGAAATCCAGGCGCGTGTCGTTTCGGAGGGTGTGCGGATCGGCTTATGGGGCAGTTCAGACACTCACCAAGTGCGCGTGCGGGACTTTCAATCTGGAAATCGCGTCGAATTGGAGGTCCGCATCCCGAGCACGAATTGGGTGATAGGCATCAATACCCGGTCCGCAAGAATCGAGTTGAAAGTTCCTCGGGAAGCCAGCCTCGATATCCATTCCGGCGACGGCGATTTATCGGTCCACGGCCTCAAGGGTGAAATCAATCTTTCCACTCAAGATGGCAATATCGAGGCGGATTCCCTCGAGGGCGCGCTGCGCGCCACCACCGGCGACGGCAACATGCACGTCCAGGGGCGCTTCGATTCCCTGAACCTGAGGACGGGTGACGGAAGGATTTACGCGCAAATCAGTCAAGGTTCACAGATGGCCTCAGGCTGGAGCGTGCGCAGCGGTGACGGCAACGTGGAACTGAGCCTTCCCGAGGGCTTCTCGGCGGACCTCGATGTCCACACCGGCGATGGCCGGATCACCTCCGATCTGCCAATCACGCTCTCGGGTTCGCTGGACAACTCATCACTGCGTGGCAAGCTGAATGGGGGCGGCCAAACCCTTAGCGTCCACACCGGCGACGGCTCAGTCCGCCTGAAACGCCTGTAACAGCGGATTTCCCTTATGTCTCCAAGTCGCCTTCCTGGGTGACGATGTGCATGTCCACGGCAGGGGCGTGGCGAAGGAAGCGGTTAAGCGCCGAAAGGTAGATGTACCTGCGCCAGCCGCGGGAAGCGGAGTGCCCAAAAACCACCTGGGTAATCCTTCTTTCCTTCACAAACTTTGCCACCGCGTCACCCGTGCTGTTTCCCTGTAGGCGCTCGATCTTGGCTTCCAGTTCTTCCGCGAAGCGAATATTGGCCGCCAGAGAGCGGAGTTTTTCCTCGCTTGCGTCCGCAGACGTCTCGACGTAAACCACGTAGAGTTCCGCGCCCACAGCGCGAGCTAAGCGCGCTCCGCGGGCAATCAGGTACTGCGAGTTGGGATGCGAGCTGATGGAGACAGCGATGCGTTCGCGCACTCCCCAGTTGCGGCTGATTTCCTTGGTGACGAGGTAGGAGCCAAGGTCGCGATCTACCGCGTCCGCCACCTGGCGAAGCGCCAGCTCGCGCAGGGCGATTAAGTTCCCAGGCCTGAAAAAGTTACCCAGGGCCCTCTCGATGGTTTCCAGCGCGTAGATGTCGCCCCGCCGCATCCGATTTTGCAGCGCCTCGGGGGTCAGGTCAACCATAACCACTTCGCCCGCGCGCTTCAGCACCCAATCCGGGACGGTTTCGCGTACGGGAATTCCGGTAATGGATTGAACCAGCGGCGCCAGGCTGTCCATGTGCTGAATGTTCATTGTGGAAAGCACTTCAATATTCGCCGCCAGGAGTTCCATCACGTCTTCGTAACGTTTACGGTGCTTACTCCCGTCGATATTGGTGTGAGCCAGCTCATCGACGAGGGCGACTCCGGGGCGCCGGCTAAGAATTGCATCCACATCCATTTCCTCGAACGTGATCCCTTTGTAGCTGAGCCGGCGCTTGGGAATTTGTTCGAGTGTGGAAGCCAGTTCCTGGATGGGCTTCCGCCCATGTGTTTCCACAATTCCGACAACCACGTCCTGCCCGCGGCTGCGGCGCCTGTTCGCCTCGCTGAGCATGGTGTAGGTCTTCCCCACCCCTGGGGCGTATCCAAGAAAAAGTTTCAGCACGCCCTCCTTCTTTTCGGGAGGCGAAGCCTTCTCCAGCCACTGTTCGGGACTTCTATTCATTTACCCATCCGCCCTTCATGGCGAAAACGCGGGCGACATCCGCTATAATACCATCGATGTTGAAACTCCCCCGATGGCAAATCCTGCGCTTCGCTGCCGCCGCCGGCATAGTCCTGGCCATAGTTCTCATCTTCCGCCGCGCGGCGCCGATCAACGCCACCAGCGTGGCGCTTATCTTTCTGCTGGCGATTCTCTATGTTTCCGCCTTCTGGGGCCTCAGGGTTTCCATTTTCATGTCGCTGCTGGCCACCCTCACCTTCAATTATTACTTTCTTCCGCCCCTCGGCACTTTGACCATCGGCCACCCTCAGAACTGGGTCGCGCTCACCGCTTTCCTGATTACGGCCATCACCGCCAGCCGCCTTTCCGAACAAGCGCGCCAGCGGGCCCGTGATGCCAACCACCGCCGGCGGGAAATTGAACGTCTGTATGCCTTCACGCAACAAATGCTGGTGGCGGGAGGCGTGGGGGAATTGCTGAACGTCATCCCGAGGCACATCGTGGAATCATTCGAAGTCCAGGACGCGGCTTTGTACCTGGCCAGCAGGGACGCCGTCTACCGTTCGGGAAGGGATTTTCGGGAGTTGGATGGCGATCAGCTCAAGGCCGTCATGGCGCGCGGAGAACCGGTAGTGGACGTGGACCGGCAAGTTTGTTATGTGCCGGTGCGGATGGGGGTGCGACCGGTGGGGAGTCTTGGCCTTTCCGGCGCCATCCTGGCGCGCGAGACGCTGGAAGCTCTCGGGTCGCTCATCGCCATTGCCGTCGAGCGAGTCAGCGCCATCGAGGCGCTGGGCAAGGCCGAGGCCGCGCGGCAGGAGGAACGACTCCGCTCAGCCCTTTTGGATTCGGTTACGCACGAGCTTCGAACCCCGCTCACGGCGATCAAGGCTTCCGTCACCAGTCTTCTGACGCAACCCGAACTGAGTGACGCCCAGCGGCGGGAGCTCTTCTCCATCATCAACGAGGAGAGTGACCACTTGAATCGCCTGATCGAGGAAGCAATCGAGATGGCCCGCCTCGACGCCGGTGAGATCGAGCTCGAGATCGAGCCCCACACCATCCGCGAGGTGGTGGATACGGCCATCGAGGCCTCGAAGAATGCTCTGGCGAATCATAGCGTCGATGTCCGCCTGCCGGAGGGCCTGCCCCCGGTGCCAATGGATCCGGTCCGCATCCGGGAAGTTCTCACGCAGCTCCTGGATAACGCGGTCAAGTACTCCCCGCCTGGGGCTCCTATCGTCATCAGCAGCGAAGTGTCCGACCGGTTTCTTGTCACCAGCGTGGCCGATCGCGGAGCGGGCATTGACAGCTTCGAGCAGGCTCTCATCTTTGACAAGTTTTACCGAGGCAGGGATCAGCGTTACCGCGTGCAAGGCACCGGCATGGGACTCGCCATCTGCAAGGCGATTGTGGAGGCCCACGGCGGGACCATGGGAGTCACTAGCCAGGTGGGAAGCGGGTCGGTGTTCCATTTCAGTCTGCCGCTGTCTCCGGAAAGGACCAGAGTCGTATGAGCTCGGGTAGGGTTTTGATCCTCGATGATGAGGCGCAGATCCGCCGCGTGCTGCGGACTACCCTGGTGGCGAGCGGCTTCGTGGTGCGCGAGGCGCGGAGCGGTGAAGAAGCCCTCGAAATGATCAGGGAAGAGATGCCGGACCTGCTGATTATTGACATCAACCTGCCGGGCATGAGCGGGTTCGAAGTGTGCCGCGAAATACGCGAAACCTGCGACGTCCCGATCATCATGCTCTCGGTGCGGAATAATGAACGCGACAAGGTGCGGGCGCTCGATTCCGGGGCCGACGATTATGTGGTCAAGCCTTTCGGGATCCAAGAACTCCTCGCCCGGATTCGCGCTAATTTACGCCGCCACGCCCCCGGCGCTGACGAACTGCCACTGACTTTTGAGTCCCAGGATCTCACTATCGACTTCGCCCAGCGAACGGTGGTGGCGCGTGGCCGTCAGGCGCGACTGACACCCAAGGAATTTGAACTCCTCCATTACCTTGTTACCCACCCCAACAAGGCCCTCCCACACCGCGAACTGCTGCAAGCCGTCTGGGGACCCGACTACGGAGATCAAGTGGAATACCTGCGCGTATTCATCAATCAGTTGCGCAAGAAGATCGAGCCTCAGCCTTCCAAGCCCCGTTACCTGTTGACCGAACCCTGGGTCGGCTACCGCTTCTCGATGCCCGAAGAAGCCTCGTAGCGCTGACCTTTAGGTCAGCATGACGGATGCTGACCTAAAGGTCGGCGCCACCAGCAGGCGGGGTACACCAAGGCGCGGGAGGCAAGACGCCCGTGCTACATATGCTATAGTCGCTAGTTTAGGAATTCTTCCCCTCCGAGGGATTGATGGGTCGGCATGGGAACAACCACTTGGCCAGTTACGCCATGCGAGTCGAGGAGTCGCAAGGCCGCTGCTATCCCGAGCCATCTCATCCCTTCCGCAACGATTATGTGCGAGACCGCGACCGCATCATTCACTCCCGCGCCTTCCGGCGTCTCGAGAATAAGACCCAGGTTTTTACTCGGCGTTACTCCGACCATTTTCGCACCCGGCTGACCCACACGCTGGAAGTGGCGCAGATCAGCCGCACAGTGGCGAGGGCGCTGGGGCTGAACAACGATCTCGTGGAAGCTCTCGCGCTGGTGCACGATGTGGGGCACCCGCCCTTCGGACACGCCGGGGAATCCGAGCTCAACCGGCTCATGGCGCATTACCAAGATAGTTTTGACCACAACCTGCACGCCCTGCGAATCGTGGAACACTTCGAGCAGAAATACGTGGAGTTTCCCGGCTTGAACCTTACCTTCGAAGTCCGCGAAGGAATCATCAAGCACTCGCGGGAATACGATCCCGCGCTTTACCCCGAACTCGCCGCCTACGGGTTGGACGTGCGACCTCCGCTCGAAGCCCAGTTGATCGATCCCGCTGATGAAATCGCCTACAACTGCGCCGACCTCGACGATGGCTATGAGGCAAAACTCCTCACCCTTCCCCTGATCCGCCAGGGTCTGCGCTTGTTTGATTTGCTGTATCGGGCCATTGACCGGAAGTACCCGACAGCTCGCGAGAAACTGAAATTCAACGAAGCCCTCAAGGCGATGCTGAACATTCTCGTGACGGACCTCATCGACTCGACGCGCCGGAGCCTTGCCGAGGCCCGCGTCAGGTCGGTGGCGGAGGTGCGCGCTCAGTCAAGACGCCTGGTGGGTTTAGGCCCCAGGCGAGCCCGCGACAACAAGGAGCTGAAGGAATTCTTGAATGTGAATCTCTATTCTCACCGTCAAGTGGGGTCGGAGCGGAAAGTTATCGTGCGGTGTGTGAAACGCCTCTTTAGTTACTACCTCGATCATCCTCGCCACCTCCCTCCCTTCTACGTCGCCCAGAGCCAAGAGGAACCCCTGCATCGTGTGGTGTGCGACTACATTGCCGGCATGACGGACAATTACCTTCTCCTACAATACGGCAAGCACTTCGGGTAAGTCGAAGGTCGAAGGTGACAATCGTTGGTTACGACACCAGGGCTGGCGTCACCGGGTCCCATTGGACCACTCGACGCTGTTGGTAACTCAGATTAGCAAGCAGAGCCGCCCCTGCCGCGCGGTAGCCGAACAACGGATCTTCCACCACCGGACGGCGCGCGCGCACCGCCTCAAAGAAGTTCTTGAAGTGATCGTAGACGTCGTTGTAACCCTCCGGGGCAACGTATCTCTCGTCCGCAGCCGCAGGGTCGCCCGACGGATGAGTCACGGGGTACTTCGCCCGGAATTCCGCCATGAACTGTTTTTGCGTCGCCTCGGAGAACGAAGCGATATCGTAGTCGGGGTCGGGGTCACGGACGAGGCGTGTCAAGATCACGGAGTCTCCCCTGATTTGCAGAGTACCCTCCGAACCAGCGAAGAAGAAGCCCTCATTCTCCGGCGCGCCTTGCACGAAGTTCACCCGCAGATGCAGATTGAATCCTTCCGCGGCGTAATCGAACAGACCTAAGAGGACGTCTGGCTCGTCACGGCCATCCTTCCAATAGCGGATCCCACCCGTGGCAAAAGCCCGCACTGGGCCGTTCGAGCCGGTGATGAAGTGGGTACCGCTGAAGAGATGCACGAACAGATCGCCCGCTACTCCACTGCCGTACTCGCTAAACTTCTTCCACTGGAAGAGTCGTTCAGCGCTGAACGGCACCTTCGGAGCCGTTCCGAGGAAACGTGGCCAGTCCACGGTTTGCGGCGAGGCATCCGGCGATATTGAGGCATTGAACGCCAGGACCGGCGAGTTGATGTTGCGATCCCACCAGGCGTTGATCACCGTCAACCGGCCAAGCGAGCCCGCTTGAACCAACTGTTGTGCCTTTTTATAGAGGATCGAACTTACCCGCTGGCTGCCGACTTGCAGGATGCGCCCAGTCCTGCGCGCCGTCTCGATGATCTCCGGCCCGTCGCTGTAAGCGTGGATCATGGGTTTTTCGAGGTAGACGTCTTTTCCGGCATTCATGGCATCGACGGCGGCTTGCTTGTGCCAGTGATCCGGTGCCGCAATCAACACCGCGTCAACATCGGAGCGCGACAGAATCTCGCCGTAATCGCGGGTGGTGAAGATACCGCTGCCCCACACCTCGTGGCAATGGGTTAGCCGGCTATCGAACACATCGGCAGCCGCAACAAGCTTCACTCCAGGCACCTGAAGCGCCACTCGAGCATCCGGCTGCCCTCGGGTGCCCGCACCGATGAGCGCCAACTGGATCTGGTCGTTTGCGGAACGCGGTCGTGCAGGTTCCCCGGGGTCTGCGGCAAGGACGTGCGTAGGCACACCGCCCATTAAGAAAGTTCCGCTCGCGAACGCACTTCCTTTCTTAAGGAAATCTCTGCGGTTTAGTTCTTCAATCATTCCTTGTCCTCCTATTTCCTATGATGTAACGCATTAGCTTAGACAACTGGGAGGTGGACTTCAAGCCTTACTCTTCATTGTGCTCGGACCTGCCGAAGGATTTGAAGATCAGATGTTTCCTGCTGAAGAACTTCAATATACCCTTTCAACTTCCCGTCTTCGTCCAGCAGCCTACCGCTTCGAGCGCTTTTTCTATTTTTTCCCACCAGGCAGCCCCCTCCTTCGCAGGCGAACAGGGACTAGGCCCGGCCCGTTTTTAAAGACAAACGACCAGATCTAATGGCAAACGGCAAATGGCAAATCTCAAATGGTTTTCCATTCGCCATTTGCCCCTTCCCATTTGAATTTTGAATTTCTTGTCCCCTGTGGAAAAGTCCCTAGTGCCCAGCCCCCAGTCCCTAGCCTCACGCCTCAAGCTGAACAAATTGCTTGAGCCGTGGCAGCAGGTGGCGGTGCATGGCTTCGGGTCCATAAAACAGGGCGTGGATGTATGTCAACAGGGCGGGCTGAGAAAACCGTTCGGGCGGCTTCCGGAAGTTGATATAGCAGAGACGGCCCGGCACAACTTTGTTCGGATGCTGATACGAAGCAAGCGGCCACATGCTCTTGAAAAAGCGGAAGCCCACTTTGGCCAGGAGTTCGTGCCACCAGTCGCCTGAAGACGGGGTGACCTCACCGTAAAGCCTCCAATTCCAGCCATAAGGTCCCTTCCTCTCCTGGTGGAGAACCTCCCGCAGAATCCTCACGCCCAGGCCCCGCCCGCGAAGTGCGGGATCGACGAAGATGTAACTTCCGAATACGACCTGAAACATGGGGAGAACCAGAGTGCAGGCGCCGCCCACCAATCGCTTCTCCAAGTAAGCGGCAAAGAGGTGTACGGGATTGACTCTGGTTGGCGAGGGCTGGATGACCCAGCGCAGAACCTGCGGGCTGACCCGCTCATCCAGGTTGAAACTGCGGCTGTAAAGGCGCAAATAGCGGTCAAGCTCGGCTCTACTCGTGTGTTTCAATAGTCGGACTTCCAGTTTACCCATCTGTATCCCCATGGCAACGCACATAGTGAATGGTGAATAGTGAATTGCAGACGCAGAGTTTCATTGCGCGCTAACAGGCTGCGGAAAAACGATTATGAATGCTGTCATTCCGAGCGAAGCGAGGAATCTCGTAAGTCGTTTGTTTCCAGAGCGAGATTCCTCGCTCGGAATGACAGCGCGGGGGTTTCTCAGCCTTCTAAAGCTCCCGATAGGTCCGTCAGATCACTTTATAACCTACAATTCATAATTTACTATTTACTATTCGCCACTTTCCTTCGCCGCATTTCCTTTTGCTTTTCTCTCTGCTCTGGCATCAGGATCTGATTGATTTGCTGGTGGGCAGACTTACGGATGGCGGCGGCTTTCGCGCGCGCCTTGCCTTGCGGGAGCGAAGAATTCGCTTGCAGATCCTTAAGCTGTTTGTACTCGCTCTGGAGGATGGGTCGGATTTTTGCCACTTGGTCGTCCGTCAGGTTTAGAGCCTGGCTCATCCGCTGAAGCTCGCGCTCCACCCGGCCGCGGGCGGGGGGCGCTTGTTGTGCCGTTGGTGGCGCTCCGCCAGCCTCTTGCCCGGCGAATATGTTTTGCCCGATTCCAAGCAGCCCGTACAACACACAGGCTGCTATGGTAAGAATCCACATTCCTCGCATCTTTGGCCTCCTCGCAGGGGAGTCAGAAGTCAGGCTGGGGGCTAGGTGCTGGGGAGAAGAACTTCACCGTTCCCGCCACCATTTCCCGGGTTTCGTTGTGTACTGCCTTCTGCCTACTGTTCTTCCCCAGCCCCCAGCACCCAGTCCCGTTAGTCTCACTGGTTATCTCGCCTCTGGCCCGGACCCCGGAATTGGCCGGTAACGACGCGTGTTGCCAGGAACTGTCCTTGGGTTTCTTTTCCGAGGGCAAAGATGCGGTCGCCGACTTTGAGGTCCTTGAGAGCGATGGGTTGGCCGTCTTTCATGAATTGAGTCTGATCGTTAACCAGCACGATTCTTTCACCCTGGCGGGGATTACTGACCTTGAGCTGGTCCTTAGCGATGGAGACGATTGCGCCGAAAACTCGCTCGCCGGCGTTCTGAAAACGCTGCATTTCATCGGCAGTGGCGCGTCGAACGGCCGCGGCCACGAACTCCTTGTTGGAGTTGGCTTGACCTCGTGCAGAGACCTGATCCCCCGGTTTCAAATCCTCGAGTTGGATATCCTGTTGTCCTTGGCGGTAGCGAGTGTGTTCATCCACCATCACGGTTTGGGTTGAGCCATCCGTCTTCTTGATTTCGAAGCGGTCGACACCCACGGAGGTGATGGTTCCGAAAACCGCCAGCCCGGCGAACTCGCGCGGGGTGTTCTGCGGCGGCGTTTTCGATTCATCTTTCTGTAGTGCGTATGCACAACCTGTAAGAGCAATAAGGGTTAGCCCGAGGGCCAAAGCAAACTGTTTGCGCATAAGGCTCCTTTAGACGTTCTTGAGGGACAATACGAGTGTACCCGGTTACTGTAAGAATTTCGATGAACTTCTTTGCAGCCCGCGCGTCATTCCGAGTGGTCATGGGCCTGCGGCCCACCCAAGGAGATGAAAATCGCCGGTGTTGCCACCCCCGCGAAAGCGGGGGTCCAGGTCAGTCTACGTCGAGCCGGATTCCCGCTTTCGCGGGAATGACCGGCATCGGGTGATTTTCGAGAGAGCGCAACAAGGAATCTCGCTCTGCGCTGACGTGGACCGGGCCTAAAGATAGCCTAGTGTAGTTCATCATCGATATCCTTACTTTCCCAGGCCCCCGTAACCCGACCCCTGACCCCTGGTACCTGCCCTTTTGTCCCCTGCATTTTTCTCTTGACACGAGAACCAACCTATGGTAGCCTATCCTGGTTGTCGCAAGGGACCGTCGGCAAGCGGCGGCGGCAAGGGAAGGCGAAAGCGACCCGGCAAGGGGGAAAAAGGCGCGGAAATGGAAAAAAGATGTTATTTTGACGAAACGAACCTAGCCATCTGGTGCAAATAAAGGACTTAGCTTTTTAAAACGCTCAAAACGAACTGGTTTTTGAGTGCAATTGAGCCCAAATAAACCCAAAAAGGTGGCCAAAAAAGCGCCTTTTGTGGGGCACCGAAGCGGAATTCGCCAGTCGAAAGGTGCCCCCGGGTGGGCGAGTGCAAGGGGGGCTACACGAGCTTCAAATTTGACGTCTCCAGGCATTACGAATCCGCCGGGCGCAGAGATCCGCTTTGGAGCAGGCGACCGGAGTCGCCAAATGTAAAGAGGTGTTAGACGCGCTACACTGGCTAGGGGGTAGGTTGAAGAACGGACAGACCGAGATTCCTCTCCCGCGACTGCGGGCTCGGAATGACGCCAGAGTCATTCTCATTACACCTCCCGGGATATGAAACCTGGGCTGCGGCCGAAGGCGCCGCTGTGTAACCGCGAATGCCGCAAATTCGTAATCATGGGAGAGGGTCAGCGCGCGACATGAATTGCGCGGTGTAACCATGAGCGGGGCTAGTTCGTTATTGATGGATGAGGGTCAGGGCGCGATATGAGTTCTACTGTTTTTGGAAGCCTTCCATTGAGGCGAGGTCGGAGTAGTTTCTGGTTGGCGCTGCTCTTCGCCGTGCTTGCCAGCCTTTTCCCTGTGAAACTGCACGCTCAAGCCAGCAACGCAGGGGTGCTCACGGGGCACGTCCACGGGCCTGGCGGGGTTTCTGTTCCCGGGGCAACGGTGGTTCTAACTAATCCCCAGTCAGGCGAAAGAAAGATGACCTGGACAGACGAAGCCGGGAATTACGTCTTCAACGGCCTTGCGCCTGGTAACTACAAGCTGGAAGCCTCACTAGTAGGATTTCAGACTGACGTGAGGGAACCCATTCCCGTAAGCGAAGGAAAGACGTTGCAGGTGAACGTGTCGTTGGTAATAAGTACGCCGGAATCGGCAAACGCTTCCGGCGCAACCAACCAACCTTCGGGGCAACGGCTGCCGCAGAGCCTCCAGGAGTTGCCGGCTCAAATACAGGCTGCAATGGGGGCTCAGGGAATGGAGCCGACGCTAATCGCTGGAGCGAACGGCAACGGGAACGGAGGCGGCGTTCGGTTCTCCGAGGGGCAATCGGCTGAAGGCGGCGCGCAGGGTGAGAATCCCGTGGATGTCGATTCGTCCGCAAGTGCCTCGAGTTCATTCGTGCTTACCGGAGGCGAGGGCATCTCTGCTTCGACTCCCGGAGGTGACCTGAATTCGCTGCGGCAGAGGTTCGAGCAATATCGCAACCTCATGCAAGGGCAGGGCGCTCCAGGTTTTGGGGGTGGTGGACCAGGCGGAGGAGGACCCGGGGGTGGCGGAGGTGGATTCGGTGGGGGAGGAGGATTCGGCGGTGGTGGTGGCGGATTTGGCGGTGGAGGATTTGGCGGTGGCGGAGGAAACTGGGCGGGAGGCCGAGCCCGAGTGAATCGCCTGCGGGGCAACATCATGGAGCGATACACCAATTCGGTCCTGGACGCTCATCCCTACCCACTGAACGTGGCGGAGTCTCCCCAGATTCCATCTTACTCGGAGCAGGTCAACGCCACTATTGGCGGTCCCCTGGTGATCCCCAAGATTTATAACGGGGGGAATAAGACGAGTTTCTTTGTGAATTACAGCATGACGCGCGGCAAGAGTCCATTTGACAGTTTTGGGACCGTGCCCACGGCGGACTTCCTGAACGGCGATTTCAGTTCGCTTCTGAACACAAAAGTTCAGTTGACCGACGCCGCGGGCAACCCCATCTATGACGCCGGCGGCAACCCCGTCTATATGGGAGCGATCATCGATCCAACCACTCATCTGGTATTTCCCAATAACATTATCCCTGCGGCGCGAATGGACAACGCAAACAGTAAGATTGCTCAAGGCTTGCTGAATTATATCCCTCCGCCAAACCTCCCGGGCGCGGTCCAGAACTTCCACCTTCAGGAATCGCTGCCCACCGCCAACGACCGGATAATGGGCCGTATCGGACACCAGATTTCCCCTAAAGACGGCATCAACGGCATGTACTTCTTCAATTCCGTGCGCAGCAACTCGGTTTCGAGCTTTCCCACTCTGACCTCGAACAGCTCAGTGCGGAGCCAGAACATGAACCTGACTGAGATTCACACTCTTGGCCCGCGCACCATCAATACACTGACTGCGAATTTCAACCGGCAGAGGACCTCGACGCTTAATGCGTTTGCCTACAAGCAGGACATCGCCGGTGATCTCGGCATTCAGGGTATTTCAACGAGTCCGATTGACTGGGGCCTGCCGATTATCCAGTTCACGAACTTCACGGGCCTGAATGATCTCATTCCCTCCCTTACGCGCAATCAAACCTTCCGTGTTGTTGACATTTTTCTTCGCAACGTGGGCAAGCACAACATCCGTTTGGGGGGCGAGCTGCGGCGGGTCGAGCAGAACCTTCTGACGGACCCCAATGCGCGCGGGACTTTCGCCTTCAGCGGCTATACGACCAGCGACTTCACCACGAACGGTCTGCCGGTAACCAACACGGGATTCGACTTTGCAGATTTTCTGCTGGGTCTCCCCCAAACCACCTCCGTCCGCTTCGGTGATACCAGCAACTACTTCCGCTCCTGGGTGTATGATGGTTTCCTTCAGGACGACTGGAGGGCCACTCCGCACCTGACGATCCTATACGGCCTGCGTTATGAATACTCCCTTCCCTTCACGGAGAAGTACGGCCATCTTTCGGACTTGACGTTCGGCCCGGGCTTTTCATCGGCGGCGGCCGTTACCGGTCAAAACCCGGGCAGCCTGCCGACCGCGTTGCTCCGCGGGGACGATCACAACTTCGCGCCGCGTTTCGGCCTGGCCTATCGTCCCTGGTCTAAACACTCCTTGGTGGTGCGCGCCGGTTATGGGCTTTTTTACGACGGCAGCATCTATTCCAGGCTCTACACGAACATGGCTAGCCAGCCGCCCTTTGCCCAGGCTTCCACCCTGGTGACGACTCCGCAACAGGTGCTGACGCTTGAAAATGGCTTCCCGAAATTGGGACCGAATATTCTGAGCAACACCTACGCCTTGGACCCGAACTTTCGCACCCCTTACGCGCAGACTTGGAACTTCTCGATCGAAGATGAAATCGTCCGGAACGTCGTTCTTTCCATCGGCTATGTGGGCACAAAAGGGACCAAGCTGGATCTGCTCCTGGCGCCGAACCAGTCCGCGCCCGGAGCGCTGATCACCACCGGAGCCCCCACGGCACTCCAGAATACCCTGGCCTTCACCTACGAGACCTCAGGCGCGGCATCCATCTATCATGGCTTGCAAGTGGGGCTGCGCCGCCAGTTCCATGGCGGCTTCTCGATGAGCGGTCAATACGTGTTTTCAAAGTCGATTGACGACGCGGCGAGCGTAGGCGGGGCGGGAAGGACAGTTGCGCAGAACTACCTCGACTTGCAAGCCGAACGAGCGCTTTCGAGTTTCGACGTGCGAAATAAGCTGCTCATCAACCACACCTATCAACTCCCCTTCGGCGAGCAGCGCCACTGGCTCAATAAGGGCGGAACGGCGGGCCGGGTGCTCGGCAACTGGCAGTTGAGCGGCATAACAACAATCCAGTCCGGCACTCCGTACACGGCCCAGATATTGGGCAACCTCAGCGACCGGGCGGGGACGGCAGCGATTTCCAACCTGCGCGCGGATGCCACGGGTCTGCCTGTCGAGCTCCCGCGTTCGCAGCGGACCGCAGAGGACTTCTTCAATATTGCCGCCTTTTCGCTTCCGGCCCCCGGGGATTACGGCAATGCGGGACGCGACACGATTCCCGGGCCGGGCACCGTGAATTTCAATATGTCGCTGGACAAGTTGGTGACTTTTTCCCGCGAGCGGGGAATTCAGGGCGACTTCCGCGTCGAATCGGACAATATCTTTAATACGCCCAAGTTCGGTGGTCTGAGTACGGTGGTCAACGGGCAGGGCTTCGGGCGCGTGACCAGCGTGGGAGCAATGCGCAGCGTGATCTTTTCGCTGCGCTTGAGATTCTGAAGGCAGTCGAGAGTCGAGGAGTCGAGAAGTCGAAAGTACAAGCCCTTTGACTTGAAGGGGCAGTGGAGAGTCGAGAGTAAAGGGCGAAAGTATAAATGCACCTGCCCTTTTCGACTCCTCGACTCCAAGGATACCAAGATGCAGCGGAGCGTACGAATCCTTCTAAGTAAGTTCTCAATCGCGGGGCTGGTATGTTGCCTGTCTGTGGCGCCTATGGCGCTGGAGGGGCAGAGCACAGACGCCGGAACGCAAGAACCCGGCACACCTCGCCAAGGGTTTGTCTTACGCAGCCAGACCAATGTGGTGCTCGTGGACGTTCGGGTAACGGCCAAGGGAAAATTGGTGACCGACCTGACGGCGAAAGACTTCCGGGTTTTCGAAGACGGGGCGCCGCAAACCATCACCTCCTTCAGCCTGGAGAACATCGAGAAGCTGGCGCAAGCAAACACCACCAACGGCCCCCCACCCACCATTGACCTGGCAAAACTCCCGCCCGATGTTTCGCCAGCGAAGGTCTTGCAAGACCACCGTCTCACGCTGCTGTTCTTCGATGTGTCGTCGATGCAGCCGGACGACCTGATGCGCGCCATGAAAGCCGCTACCACCTTCGTGCAGAAAAGGCTGACGCCGGCGGACCTGGTGGCTGTTGTCACTTACACATCGAATCTGCGCGTGGTCCAGAACTTCACCAACGACCGTGATGCTCTGACGAAAGCGATGAATAGCATCCTGGTGGGAGAGGAATCGTCCAACCTGAGCGCCAGCGGAAGCGTGGGCGAAGCGGGCACCACCGACGCGTTGGGCCAAGAAGTGGTGACGCAAGATGTTTCCGACGCCTTCACGCCTGACGAGAGCGAGTTCAATATCTTCAACACCGACGAAAAGCTCGCGGCCGTTGAGTCCCTTGCAGAAATGCTGCGCGGGGTTCCAGGTCGGAAGTCGGTGATTCACTTTTCGAGTGGCATCACCGGCACCGGGATCGAAAACGAGGCGCAGTTGCAGGCCACCGTCGCCGCTGCCAACCAGGCGAACGTCTCGCTGTATACCATGGATACGCGTGGCTTGATGGCGCTGCCGCCCGGTGGCGATGCGACTTCTGCAAGTCCTTCCAGTACGGCGGTGTACAGTGGTTCAGCGGTGTCTTCCCAGGTTTCCTCGATGCACAGCAGCCGGGAAACCCTGGCCTCACTGGCGCAGGATACCGGGGGCAGGACTTTCTATGACACCAACGATTTTGGCGAGGCTTTCCAGGAAGTCCAGTCGGAAAACTCCAGTTATTACTTGCTTGGCTATTCCCCCACAAACACTCGCTCCGACGGGCGCTTCCGCAGAATCCGGGTCGAGGTAACTCGTCCTGGGGTGAAAGTTGAAGCCCGGCCTGGCTACTTCGCCCCCAAGAATTTCCGCCAATTCACACGCGAAGACAAAGAAGCGCAGCTTCAGCAAGCGATCAATCTCGATGAGCCGTTTCTGGACTTGCCCTTCGTGGTTGACGCCTCGTACTTCCTTCGCCCTGACAACACATATTATGTTGTGCTGGCGGCTAAAATCCCGGGCTCATCAGTGCAGTTGCTGAAGAAATCCAATGCGCATGAAACGGAATTCGATTTCATCTGGCGGGCCACTGATCCCTCCGGAAAGCCGGTTGGGGTGCTCCGGGACACGCTGCCGGTGAAGGTGAGCGGTGAATCGTATGACATGCTCCTGGCCAGCAATTTCCTCTATGAAGGCAGTCTGGTACTCCCACCGGGGAAGTACCAATTGAAGGCCCTGGTCAGGGAAAACCAATCTGGAAAGATGGGGACTTTCGAGGAGCCGCTCGATTTGCCTCCTGTCTCCACTGGCGGACTCTTGGTAAGTTCGGTGGTGCTTTCGAACGAGGTGAAAGCAAGTGGGGCGAGTGGTGGGCGCAGGAGCCGGTCCAAAGGCGAGAACGACAATCCGCTGAACCTGGGAGACAAATCCGTATTGCCGAGTGTGACGAGAGTATTCCGAACCAATCAGGATCTCTTTGTGCTGCTCGAATCCTACGCAGGGAAATCAGCTTCCAAAGCGACCGCACCGGGAACCGCCAATGCCGCCGCAGTCCCACCCTCGGTGGCGCTGGCCTTTTTCCGAAAGGGAGCGAAGGTGGCGGATGCCGGCCCCTTTCCTGGAAAGGTGGGGAAGTCCTCCGATGGCAAGGCGAGCTACTTTGTCGAGATTCCGCTCGCGAAATTTCACCCGGGCCGCTACACCTTGCAGGTGAATGTGCTCGATCCCGCCCATGACCGCGTCGCATTCGCGAGAGTGCCGCTGGCGGTTGTTCCTGCGCCACCGCGGACCGTTCCAAATGGAGCTGGCAGGTAGCGCGCCGCGGATTTTTCTTGACACGGTGCCACGCGTTTTCGTAGCATGTTTGTGACAATTGAATACTTGATTCAGTAACCCTGAATCTCATCTAGAGTGGCCGAGGGACGGGCCCGACGACGCCACGACAACCGCTCCGATAGTAAATCGGGGGACAGGTGCCAACTCCCGCCCGGATATGGGGAAGATGAGAGGGGCCGAAAGATTTCCATTGAGCCTCTTCCCAGCCGGAAGGGGCTTTTGAATTTATAGCCTCTTCGACGACCTTCCATAATTTCCCCAGCCACCAACGGGCCAACTCGGATGAGCAGACAAGTAAGGAGGAGTCGTGAGTTACGCCGTTCATCTCAAGTGTCGGGAATGCAAGCGGACATACCCTCTGGAACCGCTCGCGGCTTGTGAAGAGTGTTGGGCGCCGTTGGAGGTCGTTTACGATTACGGGAAGTTGTGGGCAGACCTGAGACGCGAAGACATCGCTGAACGTCCGGCAAACATGTGGCGGTACCGTGAGTTGCTGCCTCTCGACGGCGAGCCCTGGGTGGGCAAACAGACAGGATTCACTCCGCTCGTCGCCGCGCCGCGGCTGGCGCGTGCGCTGGGAGCCCGCGAGGTCTACATTAAGAACGACGCGGTCAATCACCCCACGCTGTCCTTCAAGGACCGCGTGGTGGCGGTAGCGCTCAGCAAGGCGCGCGAATTCGGGTTTGACACCGTGGGCTGTTCCTCCACGGGTAATCTCGCGAATGCGGTAGCGGCGCAGGCTGCCGCCGCTGGCTTCAAAACCTTCATCTTCGTTCCCGCCGACCTCGAACTCGAAAAAATCATCGCCACCCGAATTTACGGGGCCAACCTCGTTAAAATCCAGGGCAGTTATGACCAGGTGAACCGTCTTTGTTCCGAGGTCGCGCAAAAATACTCCTGGGGAATCGTTAATGTGAATTTGAGGTCTTACTACGCCGAAGGTTCGAAGACCGTAGGTTTTGAAATCGCCGAGCAGCTAGGCTGGCGCCTGCCGCAGAATATCGTCGTCCCAATGGCCGGCGGGTCGCTCATCACCAAGATCTACAAGGCCTTCGAAGAATTGAAAGAGCTGGGCTGGGTGGAGCCGGCGGGCACGAAGTTCTTTGGCGCGCAAGCGACGGGCTGCTCGCCGATCAGCACGGCGGCAAAACGCGGCACACCGGAAATCGAGTCGCAGAAACCGCACACCATCGCCAAGTCTCTCGCCGTTGGCAATCCGGAAGACGGCTCTTTCGCGGTAAAGAGAATCCTCGAGTCGGGCGGCGCTGGCGAGGATGTTGGCGACGAGGAAATTGTGGATGGCATTTGCCTGCTGGCAGAGACCGAAGGGATCTTCACTGAAACCGCCGGCGGCGTCACCGTGGCGGTGACGCGCAAGCTGCTTTCCCAGGGGCGCCTGAACCCGGACGAGTCCATCGTCATTACCATCACAGGCAACGGCTTGAAGACCATTGGCGCTGTGGAGGGCTGGCTGGAAGGAGAGGAAGCCATTCGACCCAAGTTGGTGGAGTTCGAAGACCGATACCTGAGCCCCGCGCCTGCCGTCACGGCTTGAATCTCAAACAGGAGGGTACATTGGAAAGAAAACTTGGTTTCGACTCGATCGCACTGCACGGAGGACAACTTCCCGATCCAACAACCGGGGCGCGCGCTGTCCCTATTTATCAGACAACTTCCTATGTTTTCAAGGATACAACCCATGCCGCTAACCTTTTCGCCTTGAAGGAATTCGGCAACATCTACACCCGCATCATGAATCCCACCTGGGCGGTGCTCGAGGAACGGGTAGCGGCACTCGAGGGCGGAGTGGCGGCCCTGGCGACGGCCTCCGGGCAGGCTGCCGAAACGCTCGCCATCCTGAACATTGCCCAGGCCGGAGACCAGATTGTTTCTTCCGCGAGCCTCTACGGTGGCACCTATAACTTATTCCATCACACTTTCGCCAAGCTGGGCATTGAGGCGGTCTTCGCCGACCCGTCGAACCCGGAGAATTTCCGCAGATGCATAACTCCAAGGACCAAACTCATCTTCGCGGAAACGCTGGGCAATCCTAAGAACGATATGCTGGACATCCAGGCGGTGGCCAAGATCGCTCATGAGGCTGGGATTCCGCTCATCATTGACAACACCGTGGCGTCGCCTTACCTCTGCCGTCCTTTCGAGTGGGACGCGGACATCATCGTTCACTCGCTGACCAAGTTTCTGGGCGGCCATGGCACCTCGATCGGAGGCATCATCGTCGATTCAGGGAATTTTGACTGGGCGAACGGGAAGTTTCCATCACTGGTCGAACCGGATCCCAGTTATCACAATCTAAAGTTTGTGGAGACCTTCGGGAACCTTGCCTACATGATTAAGGTGAGGGTTCAACTTCTGCGTGACCTTGGCCCGGCTTTGAGTCCTTTCAACGCTTTCCTGGTCTTGCAGGGGATCGAGACTCTTTCTTTGCGGGTACAGCGTCACTGTGATAACGCCCTGAAGGTGGCACAGTTCCTCGAGAATCATCCTGGCGTGACGTGGGTGAATTATCCGGGGCTGCCCAGCCACCCCACGCACGCGCTGGCGAAGAGGTACCTCCGGCACGGTTTCGGAGCCATTATGGGCTTTGGCATCAAGGGCGGCTTGCAGGCGGGGATCAAGTTCATCAATGCCGTGAAGTTGCTCTCCCACCTGGCCAACATTGGGGATGCCAAGTCCCTGGTCATCCACCCCGCCAGTACGACGCACCAGCAGTTGACTCCGGCGGAACAGCTTGAGACGGGCGTGACTGAGGACTACATTCGCCTCTCGATCGGCCTGGAGAATATCGAAGACATCATCGCGGACATCGAACAGGCACTCCAGGCATCCGCGCAGTAGGTCAGGAGAGTATGGTAGAAGAAGGGTCAGTCGGAATCGTCGAAACCAAGCACCTCACGTTTGCCGCGCCTCCCGACGAGATGACCCTGGAGTGCGGGCGAACCCTGGGACCCATTACGCTTGCCTACGAGACCTATGGTGAACTGAATGAGGCCAGGGATAATGCCATTCTGGTGGTTCATGCGCTCTCCGGGGACGCCCATGCGGCCGGATACCATCATCCGCGCGACAAGCAACCTGGTTGGTGGGATATCATGATCGGCCCAGGGAGGGCTTTCGACACCCGAAAGTACTTTGTCATTTGCTCAAACATTGTCGGGGGATGCAAGGGCTCCACCGGACCTAGTTCCATCAACCCCCGAACCGGGCGACCCTATGGGCTCTCCTTTCCGATGGTCACGATTCGCGATTGGGTTGACACCCAGAAGGTTCTTATCGACCACCTGGGGATCAAGCGCTTGCTCTGTGTAGTCGGCGGGTCAACGGGCGGAATGCAAGTCTTGCAGTGGGTGGTCAGTTACCCTGACATGGTGCGCCTCGCTATCCCGATCGCCACCACGAGCAAGCTCTCGGCCCAGGCCATAGCCTTCAACGAGGTCGGCCGCATGGCTATTCAATCCGATCCCAACTGGCGGGAAGGAGACTACTACGGGAAGACGCTCCCCCGCCGGGGTCTGGCCATTGCCAGGATGATCGGCCACATTACCTATCTTTCCGACCGTTCGATGCACCAGAAGTTTGGCCGCAAGCTGCAAGACAAGTCGGCTTATGGTTACAATTTTCTCACCGACTTCCAGGTGGAAAGCTATCTGCGCTACAAGGGCGATCATTTCGTCAATCGCTTCGATGCAAACTCCTATCTTTATATCACCAAGGCGATGGACTACTTCGATTTGACCCAAGCCAACGGGAGTCTGGAAGAGGCTTTTGCCGGGGTCAAAGCCAGGTTTCTTGTCATCTCATTTTCGTCGGACTGGTTATTCCCGACCTACATGTCGAAAGAAATCGTCAGCGCTTTGCGGCGCGCGCATGCCTACGTGATTTTCACCGAAATTCAGACCGACTACGGGCACGATGCCTTCTTGCTGGAGTCTGGACAACTGAGCTCGCTCATCACCAACTTTCTTAGCCACGGTTCGAAGCAGAAGTCGTAACTTATGGGTAGGTTAACCGAAGAGATCCGATTGCCTGAGGGCGGGACGGCTGTACGCCTCACTCCCGAACACAGGCTCATTATCAGCCTCATCGAAGAAGGCGCACGCGTCGTGGACCTGGGCTGCGGCGAGGGTGATCTTCTCCTGGCGCTCAAGGTCATGAAAGGGGTCCGGGCGGAGGGCATTGAGCTCTCGGATGCCTGCATCCAGACCTGCGTAGCCAGGGGTCTGTTCAGCGTTCAGCATGGCGATTTGGACGAAGGATTGGCGGACTATCCGGATAAGTCGGTGGACTACGTGATCTCCACCAATACCATCCAAGTATTGCACCGGCCGATGGTGCTCATCCGGGAAATGGCGCGGGTAGGCAAGCGATGTATCGTCAGCTTTCCCAATTTCGCCCACTGGCCGGTGCGTTTACAGCTTCTCCTCAGAGGGCGCATGCCCAAAACTTCTAAGCTGCCTTATGAGTGGTACGAGACGCTCAACATCCACCTCACCACTATCCATGACTTCCGCGATTTCTGCCGAAAAGCTGGGTTAAACGTCCTGCGTGAAATCCCGCTTCGGACCTCTGCGCCCGGAAAGTGCACTGAGGTGAGACTTCTCCCCAACCTGCGGGCTGACACCGCCATTTTCGTCCTCGAATCAGACCGAAGGGAATCCCATCCATGATACTGAAGGTCAAGGGGATTCCCACCACGGTCAGGAATGCCGGCAGGTACTCGGAAAATTCCATCCAGGTGTTTCAGGTAGCGCAGGATTGCTTGACATGGCCGTAGTGGGCTGGTATATTCGCGGCCAGATTGTCGGTATTCGTTACGGGGGCACAAGTAATCGCCCAGGTGCTTTTGTTTGGTCTCATCAACCCTTCGCCACTGTGGCGCTGTTTTTTCTGAGTCTGGGTCTGGGGAAAATCTGTCAAACTGTTTGCCGCAGGACCGGCGGTCATTTCTTGCGGCGCAGCATCTGCCAAAGGGGGGCCATCGAAATGCGACTCATCATTCGCGTATGTTTGGGTGCCTTCGTGGCGCTGCTCGTCACTCAGAGTCTTGGCTTACGGGCGCAGCAATTTCGGGGGAGTATTACGGGCACTGTTACCGACCCCTCCGGGGGGGTAGTTCCCGGCGTTACGGTCACGGCCACCGAGATCGACACAGGAAGTACCCAAACCTCCGTGACCCAGGGGGACGGCTCATACACAATTCCTCTCTTGCCGCCCGGCCGCTACCAACTGAGCGCCGAGAAAGCAGGTTTTGAGAAAACCACTCAGGGCATCATCGATCTCACCGTTGACGCGCACCTGAAAATTGACTTCCAATTAAAGGTAGGCTCACAGGCCACCACGGTCACAGTGCAATCAACCGCCCCCGTCTTGGACACGCAAAGCTATTCTGTGGGCACCACGGTCGAGCAGACCAAAGTCAGCGAGCTTCCGTTCAACGGTCGCCAGTTCCTGGAGGCAACGCTATTCACACCCGGAGTCGTGCCGGGGTCGCAGGGTTCGGAACTGAACGACAACCGCGGCGGCTCCATCAATGTGAACGGCATGCGCGAGAGCATGAACGACTTCCTGCTCGACGGCATGAGTGACACGTCGATTGCCGTAGGGACCTACTCCGCCACGCCGCCGCTCGATTCTATCGCGGAATTCCGCATGGAGACGGGCGTCTACGACGCCAAGTTCGGCACCACGGGGGGCGCCCAAGTCAACATGGTGACGAAGTCAGGGACCAACCGGCTCCACGGGTCACTTTACGAATACCTGCGCAACGACGATCTGGACGCACGGAACTTTTTCGAGCCTGTGACGCCGCCTTTCCATCGCAACCAATTTGGCGTCAGTCTGGGCGGACCCATTGTGGTCCCGCACGTCTACGACGGTCACGACAAGAGCTTCTTTTTTCTTAACTACGAAGGTCTGCAGGACCGCCTTACATCCTACAGTCGCGCCCACGTGCCCACGATGGCGGAGCGCGGCGGCGACTTTTCTGACCTCCAGGCATCCGATTGCAGTACCCAGACTGTCTTGCTCGATCCTTTGATCCTATTCGACCCTTCGGCGCCGCTCGCGATACCGGGCAACAACGTCAATAACTTGGCGGCGGCGTTCCCTTCGGGAACCCTCGACCCGGTGGGTAAGGCGATGGTCAATCTCTACCCTCAGCCTAATTTGGCGGCGAGTTGCGGCGGAGAGAACTTTACGCAGCCAGTCCTGACAATAATTAACACCAACAGCTATGTCGGCCGGTTCGACCACCGCTGGGGATCAAAGAATAGCATCTTTTATCGCTATAACCTCACCACGGATTCCGAACTGTCGCCCTCCGGCCTGCCCACGGGCGTCCCAGGCTACGGACTCCGCCGCCTCGATTGGTTCACGGCGACGGGTCTGGATTGGGTACACACTTTCTCGCCCACGCTCATCAATGAAGCTAAGGTTGACTACAATCGTTGGCAGTACGGCTGGACGGCCGAGGACCAAGGAGACTTGGTCAACCAGGCTCTCGGAATCCAGGGTGCACCCACGGCCTACCGCGATACCGGCTCCCCCAGCTTGGCCTTTGCCCCCTATGACGGCATGGCAGTCTTTAACAGCGCTCCGCAAGCAGGCGCCGTCAACACTTTCGAGTACGCGGATACCCTGACTCAAATTCACGGCAACCACTCCCTGGCTTACGGCGTCCAAATCCGCTCCATCAAGCGTGGCAACTTCTATGAAGACATTTACGCCCGCGATTCGTACAGTTTCAACGGCGTGGTGACGGGGGACCTCGTCGAGGCAGCGCTCGCGCAGTCTTTGCCGGCGTCGGTCGTCCAACAGCTTCTGGCCCAGGCGTGTCCGACCGGAAACTGCACCTTCGGCAATGGCGCGGCCGACGCCATGTTTGGCCTTCCTACTTCCTGGATACACGGCTTTTCCGGATTCATTTCCGGGGCCGGAAGCGAGAACGACTTCTTCGCTCAGGACACCTGGAAAGCGCGCCGCGACCTGACGCTCACCTTCGGCTTGCGTTACGAGTACAACACCCCGATCACCGACAAGGCAAACCACTTTGGCGGTTTCGATTTCAACAAAGGCCAACTGCTGGTGGCCGGCACTACCTTGGCCACCCTCGAAAACTTTGTCGGAACCTCGCCGGCGAGCACAGCATCCGGATATCCGGTGGGGACCTTCGTCGCCTCGGGCACGGAAAACCTCGGCAGCAATACAGCCAACCGGTCCCTCCAGCATACCGACCCCCACGATTTTGGCCCCCGCATCGGTTTTGCCTGGCAACCCTTCAATAGTAAGAAGACGGTCCTACGTGGAGGCTACGGCATATACTACGACCAGATGACGGGTGAGCTGTATTTCCAAAAGGCCTTCAACCCCCCGTTCTTCCAACTCAGCTCGGGTAACCTCCAGGACAACGAACAGCCGGTGTTGGCAGCGCTGTCGACTCCCCCGTCGCAGGGTGGCCTGCCGCTCGGTACCGGCCTCTTCCTTCAGGATCTGTTCACATCGCCCGCATTGGCGCCCACGCTGTTCCCCACCTTGCAGCCCGTGATTATCAACTTGCACGATTCGACGATTCAACAGTGGTCCCTGGACGTGCAACGGGAGTTTCCAGGTTCGTGGCTGCTCGATGTGGGCTACGTGGGAACGCACGGCGTACACCTGCCCTTCATGTGGGACCCGAATCAACCGGACAATTCGAATCCCGCCGCCTGCTTGAGTAATTCCAGCGGCGCTTGCCCGCGTGCTTATCCCGACTACCTCACCATGTCCTATACCGATTCTGCGGGGAAGTCGAGTTACAATTCCCTCCAGGTCAAAGTGGAGAAGCACTACTCGAGCGGCATGGCGGTTATTGGGGCTTACACTTACGGCAAGTCCCTCGACACGAATTCTACCTACTACGGGACCAATGGAACTGCGAACTTTCCCGAGAATTCATACGATCGCGCGGCGGAGAAAGGCCGCTCCGACTTCGATTACCGCCAGCGCTTCTCCCTGGCTTACGTTTATGACGTGCCTTTCGGAAGGACTTTCTTGAAGTCGTCGAACCGGGCGGTGAACTACGTCGTGCGGGATTGGGAGGTCGCGGGCATTGCTATGGTCCAGTCGGGTGCGCCCTTTACGCCCACGGTCGACGGGAACCCGAGCCACAACATAGATGGGAATGACCGCCCCAACGTCGTTTCCGGAGTTTCTTTCTACCCGGCGCATCAGACCGTGGAGCAGTGGGTCAATCCCGCGGCCTTTTCGACACCTGCGCAGTACACTTACGGGAATGCCGGTCGGGATATCTTGAACGGTCCCGGCGAAGCCGCCTGGGATTTCTCACTCATCCGCAAGTTCCCGCTGGGCGAGTCGAAAAAGCTCGAATTTCGCGCCGAGATGTTCAACATCTTGAATACCGCCAACTTTACGCTGCCCAACGGCGACGCGAGTTCCCCCTCTTTCGGCGTGATTGGCAATACCGTCCAGCCCATCGCCGGGCAGGCCTCCGGCGGGCCGGGCGACCCGCGCGAAATCCAGTTTGCGCTGAGGCTCACCTGGTAGCGCCGTTACAATATCAGGAATTGCACTACGAACAGGGCAGCGAAGATGTAGGTAAGAACTGGGCACTCCCGCCACCGTCCGGTGGCCAGCTTGGCGACAGAATAAGAGATCAGGCCGAAGGCAATCCCATCCGCGATACTGAAGGTCAAGGGGATTCCCACCACGATCAGGAATGCCGGCAGGTACTCGGTGGGGTCGTCCCATTCAAAATCCCGCAGCACTTTTAGCATCATTGAGCCCACCACGATCAGCGCCGGGGCAAGCGTGGGATAGCGGATGATGGGATTGTGGCCGGCGTCTACCCCAACAGTGATTCCTCCGCCGATCATCGAGGCAAGGGGGCTGAAAAACATTGATGCGAAGAGCAGCGCCGCGGTGACCAGGCTCGCCAGGCCGGTGCGGGCCCCGTCTGAGACCCCGGCTGCGGATTCGATATAGCAGGTGATCGTTGATGTGCCGAGTCCAGCACCCACCGTAGTCCCGACGGCATCTGCAAACAAAGCGCGGTCCACCCGAGGAAGCTTTCCCTCGCGCAGCAATCCTGCTTGTTGCCCCACGCCCACCAGCGTCCCCACCGTGTCGAACAAGGCCAGGTAGAAAAGCACGAAGATTGCGGAAGCGAGCTTGGTGGGTTGAAGCGCGAGAAGCCCGCGCAGGTCGAACTTCATAAACGTGGACGCCAAGTGAAGTTCGGATGAAAAGGCCCCCTGGTAATGGACCAGCCGGAAAGCCGCGGCGATTCCTGTGGTGGCAAGGATGCCAACCAGAATCGCCCCGCGAACCCGAAAGGCTAGAAGCACCAGCATGACGAGAAGACCCAGGATGCTCACCAGGGTGACCGGGTGCCGGAAATCGCCGAGGCGAACCAGCGTTCCCGGAGCGGCCACCACCAGGCCGCCGTACTCGAGTCCAATCAGGGTGATGAATAGGCCGATCCCTGCGGCGATCCCACATTTCAAGGACTGCGGAATGGAGTTCACAATCTGGGCGCGAATGCCGGTCAGTGTAATTGCCACAAAGAAAATCCCCGCCAGCAGCACGGCGGCGAGCGCTTGCTGCCACGTCAAACCAAACCCCAGGGGCGCCATGCCGCAGAGGGTGTACACGAAGAAAAAGTTCTCGCCCATGCCCGGCGCAAGGGCCACGGGATAATTGGCGATCAAGCCCATGAGCAACGTGGAAAGCGCCCCGGCCAGGCAGGTGGCCGCCAGGACGGCGCGAAAATCCATTCCGGCCTGCGAGAGCACCCCCGGCTGGACGAAGATGATGTAAGACATCGCAAGGAAAGTGGTGGCGCCGCCAATCACCTCGCGCTCGAAGGTGGTGCCGTGGGATTCAAGCTGGAAGAAGCGATTGAGGACTTCCTTCATGGTCTCCTCCGTACCGAGGTACGAGCGGGTTCATCTCTGCATGAACGTGTCAAAAACCAACGGGCTGTCATCCTGAGTGGTCATGGGCCTCAGGGCCATCCCCACTGAGCATGACAGATTCAGATTCTTCCACACGTTCTACGGCAGTGAAGGCAGTGGGTCAATTTGAATTCGGAGTTCTACTCAAAGTTTGTTGTGTCTTCTTGAGAGCGTTTCTCAAGTATTGATATTTGCCCCGCAAGGTCATCATCGCGGTGCGCCATCGTTAGCGTCCGGCCGTCGTCGGAGAGTGACCAGTGGTCCTCGAAATGAAACTCGCGGCCAGGTGTTTTCATCCTGGACTCAATCACCAGCTCCCGTCCTTCCCACCGGGCGTGCGTCCGCGCCGTGGCTCCGCCAATTGAGTTGGTCGTTTCGGTACCGGTTTCATACGTGAAAGTCAGCCGCTGCTCCGTACCGTCAGCGTTTGTGAGGTAGATTTGCTGAATAAGGCGCGGTTCTTGATGCTCGATCCTCATGAGGATTCGCTTTGGTGCAGGGCCCCGCAGGATGCTTCTCTCAAAATTCATCTCCCACACACCAGTGAAATCCGGTCTTGGCTTGGCAGGAATCATAATCTCCCGAACACCCTCCGGAAAATCTCATCCACGTGTTTCAGGTAACGCTCCACGTTGAACACTCGCGCGATCTCTTCCGGTTTAAGGTATTGCCGGATGTCCTCATCGCGTTCCGCCAGGCTGCGGAAATCCTCGCGTGTTTCCCAAACCTGCATGGCGTTGCGCTGCACCCAGCGGTAGGCCTCTTCACGCGAAACGCCTTTTTCCACAAGATCGAGCAGCAACTGTCCGGAAAAAATCAGGCCCTTCAGCAGGTCGAGGTTTTCGCGCATGCGGCCGGGATACACGAACATGGTCTCAACAAGCTTGGTGGTCTTGGCCAGGAGGTAGTCGAGCAGGATGGTCGAGTCCGGCAGGATCACGCGCTCGACGGAAGAGTGCGAGATGTCGCGCTCGTGCCAGAGCGCCACGTTCTCGAGCGCGGCCTGCGCGTTGGCCCGCACCACCCGCGCCAACCCGCAAATCTGTTCCGCCGTGACCGGATTGCGTTTGTGGGGCATGACCGACGACCCCTTCTGCCCCGGCGAGAAGTATTCCTCCACCTCGCGCACCTCGGTGCGCTGCAAGCCGCGAACTTCCAGCGCAATCTTCTCCAGCGAGGCGGCGCAGACGGCCAGCGTGCAGAGGTAGAAGGCGTGCCGGTCGCGTTGAATGACCTGGGAGGAAACAGCGGCGGGACGCAATCCCAGGCGGTCGCAAACCATCTTCTCAATCGAGGGAGACAGATGCGTATAGCTGCCCACGGCGCCGGAGAGCTTGCCCACCTGCATCTGCTCGGCGGCATAGGCCAGACGCTCCGTATTGCGCCGGTTTTCCTCGAACCAGATGGCGAGCTTGCAGCCGAAGGTGATGGGCTCAGCGTGGATGCCGTGCGTGCGTCCGATCATCGGCGTGTGTTTGAATTCCAAGGCGCGCTTCTTCAACACCTCGCCCAGGCGTTTCTGCCCTGCCAGCAGCAACTCCGAAGCTTGGCGGACTTGCAGGGCTTGGGCGGTGTCCACGACGTCGTTCGAGGTGAGGCCATAGTGCAGGTAGCGGCCCTCTCGCCCAACGTGCTCCGCCACATTAGTGGTAAAGGCAATCACGTCGTGCTTCACCTGGCGCTCGATCTCCAGGATGCGCTCGACTTCGAAGCCCGCCTTGCGCCGGATGGCCCGCGCGGCGCTCTTCGGGATCAGGCCGGCTTCCGCTTCAACCTCCGCTGTAGCGATTTCCACTTCCAGCCATTTTTGGAATTTTTTCTGATCGGTCCAGATGCTGCCCATCTCCGGGCGAGTATAACGAGGAATCACTTTGGGCCTCCGAATTTGAACTATGAATCCAAGCGGCCAATCGTAGCACAGGAAAGCATTCAGGAGTCAGAAGTCAGGAGTCAGAATGGAGCGGTGTGAGGAGACGGTGTATCAAGACGACGAACCCTATGCAATGGCTTCACTTCAATGGCTCGTGACGGGGTTGGAAGGCCGGGGAATTTGCTGCCGCAAAGTTACCTCTGCCTTTTTGCTTGTCACCCGCCAATCCAGTTCTGATTTCCCCACCTGCTGTTTTCCTTCTTCTGACTTCTGACTCCAGACTCCTGACTTCTTGCACTTAGAACCTGAAGACCTCCGTGGGCGCCGTCTGGCTGGCGAGGTGAATCTTGATGCAGCCGCCCCGCGAGCGCTGGGCAAGAGCTTGCTCGGCGCTGAGGCGCGCAATCTCCGGATGGTTGTTTGTTTCGCTCAAGTGGGCGAGCACCAAGACCTGCGCGGCGCCATCGAAATCTTCGGCGAGGAAGTCGGCGGTGGCGTTGTTTGAAAGGTGACCGTGGCGGCTCATCACGCGTTGCTTCACGTACCACGGATAAGGGCCGATCTTCAACATCTCGAGGTCATGGTTCGATTCAAGAATCAAACAATGGCACCCCTTCACGCGCTGCTTGACGACTTCCGGAACATACCCGAGATCTGTGACCAGGCTAATTCGGATGCCCTGGGTATCAAACGTGAAGGCGACCGGATCCACCGCATCGTGCGGGATCGGGAAAGGCGTGACCTCAATGTCGCCGATAGTGAACTTCTCACTGGCGGCGAAGTGTTCGAAGCTTTGAATCCTGGCGTCGCAACTCACGGCATCGCGAGTGGGGGGGGAAATATAAATGGGCAGTTTTCCGTCAAGCGCCAGCACGCGCAATCCGTTGATGTGGTCCGTGTGCTCGTGGGAAATGATCACTGCGTCCAAACCATCGGCAGGCTCGCCAATCGCCGCCAGTCGCGCGTACGTCTCCTTGCAGCTCAAGCCGGCGTCAATCAGCAGCCGCGTCTTCTCGGTCGCCAAGAGGGTGCAGTTACCCTTGCTGCCGCTCCCCAGGACGCAGACTCGGACGCTCATCGGCCCTCCCGGCAAGCCGAAGCGACGAGTGATCCCGCAGAGCGGGAACGAGCGACGAGCAAACGACTTGTGCAGGGAAGTCGGCGCATCGGGATTAATTGCAATTATAACCGCGTTCCGCTGTGGATGTCACACCTGGACCGCCTGGATAGTGCAGGGGCTACGACTCGGGTCGGTTAATGTCTCGCAACTCGCGAATCCAGATATTCCGAAAGCGGACTTTGTAGTTGTGGTCTTGCAGGCGCAACGGCATCCGCTCCGGGTGTGGCTGGTAAGGTGGCCGCTGATGATGTGCGGTTGGGCCCGTCAGTTCGACATGGTCCTGGACAAGCACCCCGTTGTGAAAGACCGTGATAATAGCAGGGCGAAGGAGTTTCCCGTCTTTGTCAAAACGAGCATCGTGGAAGACGATGTCGTAAGTCTGCCAGAGGCCGGGAACGCGGCCGGCATTGACCAGAGGAGGGTACTGTCCGTACATGGCGGCAGCCTGCCCATCGGCGTAAATCTTGCTGTGGACCGAGTCGACGATCTGGACCTCATAAAGGGCCGCCAGAAAGACGCCACTGTTGCCGGGATCGAAAGTCTGGCCGGGAACCCACTCGGGTGACGCCCACTCGACGTGCAATTGGCAGTCGCCAAAGGCTTGCTTTGTGTAGATGTCTCCGGTTTTCGGAACGACCTCCAAGTAACCCTTTTCAACTTTCCATTGTGCCGGCCCTCCCTTAGCTCCCTGCCATGCGGAGAGATCCTTGCCGTCGAACAGCACAATCGCGTCTGAGGGAGGCCGGCCAGGGTGGGATTGAGTGCTGGCTTCGCCCGGGGTGACGACGGGCGGTTGAGGGCGGCTCATATCATGAATCTGCCAGCGCGTCAGCCCTTCTGACTGCAAACACTGGCTTACCTCTACGGGTATGATTCCGAACAGCAATGCGACGGCCATGGCGATCATACCGGCTTTCAAAAAAGTGCTGTGCATATAGAATCTCCTTTGCAATAGTAGTACACTTCCATGCGGAGGCGGCCTTGCGCCGCCATTTCACCGCGGAAGCTCGCCGCTAGAGCTTTAAACTGTACTACCACTGCGCGCGCGCAGAAGTGGAGGCGAGCTGTGTCAGTATACTATCAGCTCGGAATGGTAGAAATAACGGAAGTGGAGGCCTCGAATGAAGTCCTATGCGAAGTCTCTTTGGGCTTGTTTGCCAGCCCTCTTGCTGTTGTCGTACGTGTCATTTGCCGGCCCTAAAAACGAGGCCCAGGCCCAAGTCGCTGACGTCGCCGGGCTCCTGAAGGTTCGCACCTTCTGCCTCGACGTAAGCCAGTTCACCGCGCCACAGACAGGCGGCCTGAAACGGTTCCTCGCTGCGGCGAACAAACCGAAAGGCGTCCTCACAAAGCTAGGCTGGACGATGGTGGAGACTTGCGACAGCGCGGACGCCATAGTGACGCTGACCATGGAAGAGCGAGAGGAGAATGCGCCCGCGGGCGAGCATGTGGGCAACTCCAACCTTCCAATAGAAACGTCGACAATGTCCTCGGAACTGAAACTTCAGACGATCTCGAAAGCCAACATGCTTATTGCCAACCGCGCTTCGGGAGCGGCGCTCTATCGCGCGACCGGCGCAGAGCGTGATAACCGGGTGAGCGCCCTTGAAAGTCCGTTCATCAAATTGGTGAAGGACCTCAAGGCTCGCCCGCATTAGGGAGCCGCGCTACCCCGATGGCACTCACACCGCGGGGAGGAGCCAAGGCGACCGGTATTCCTTTGAGGTCAGCTTCTGGGCTTCTTCGTCTCCGGTGATCCTTTCCCTTTGAGCGTCCCAGTGGATCGTGCGTTTGGTCTTGTACGCGATAACCCCGAGATGGCAGGCCGTGATGGTCTTATAGCCGATTTCCACGTCGGCGGCCGGCCGCTGCCCTGACCGGATACAATCGAAGAAATTCTGGACGTGGGCAATCTGTGAGCTGGGATCAATCGAAATGCCAGTTTCTTCCATGCTCACACACAAGGGCCGCCGCGGGCCGGCGATTTGCCGCAAAGGCGGCGTGCGTGGCTTTGCGTCCGGATGGGGGAGTGCTTCCTCCCAACTGGTCGTATAGTTGCTTATGAAGTCTTGAGCAGTGTGGTAGGTTTCAGGGCGCATCTCCGGATAGATCGCGTAGCTGCTGCGGTCCACCACCAGAGTTCCAAGTGTCCCGTAAAAGGCGATGCCGTACGGCCGGTCGAAAAGCGGCTGGCTGTTGGTATAGCGGTAAGTATAACGGGCCGTGAAGCCGGGGTACTCGAAATCCCCCATGAAGGTATCCGGGGTTTCCCGGTCATCCTTCATCACGAATTTTCCGCCCGCCGCCGTAACGCTTTTGGGCGCGTCAACTCCCATGGCCCAATGAATGATGTCCATGTGGTGAGCGCCCCAATCCGCCATCATGCTCCCGGCATAATCCCAGAACTGGCGGAACGTATAGAGAAAGCGATTACGGTTATAGGGCCGCTGGGGAGCAGGTCCGAGGAACATGTCCCAGTCGAGGCCCGGCGGTGGGTCGCTGTCAGCCGGGTTGCCCTGACCCTCGGGGTATTCGTTCATCATGTTCCAGCATTCCACCATCGCCACGCTGCCGACGTAGCCGTTGCGGATGAGTTCCACGATCCTGGCATAGTGAGGCGCGGAGCGTTGCTGGCTGCCGGTCTGGAAAATGCGATTGTAAAGGCGGGCTGCCTCCACCATCCTGCGCCCCTCCTCGATGGTGTGGGAGAGTGGTTTCTCGCAGTAAACATGTTTGCCGGCCTGGCAGGCCATAATACTGGCAATGGCGTGCCAATGATCCGGGGTGGAGACGAATACGGCATCGATATCTTTGCGGTCAAGGATTTTGCGAAAATCGGTATAGCCGTCGGCCTTGCCGTCAAGTCTCCGCACCGCCAAATCCACGAACGGTTGATAAACGTCGGCTACTGCGGCGATCTGGCAGCCGGGGTTCTGCATGCAGACTTCGAATTCATACTTGCCGCGGCCCCCCACACCAATCTGGCCGACCCGGATGCGGTCGTTGGCGCCTTTTGCTTTACCTAGAAATGGCCCTGCGGCGGCTAGCGCAAGGGCGCTTGCCTTTATGAAGTCCCTGCGTTCCATAATTTCTCCTCCATTGGACAGGGCAGAATGCCCCCACAGCTAAGCAAGCCACTATTCAGCGGAACTGTGGCGCGAGCCAGCGGCAGCGCTGAGCATGTCCTTCACTAATCCGGAGTAAGCGAATTCCTTCACAGACATTCCTTCCAGCGCCATGGGGACTGCCCAGACGCTCAGGTTTGAATAATAGTCATCGCCCCACACCGGCAACCCTGTTTCACCGCTCAACAAGCAGCGTTGGTTCCAGGGGGAACGCGTCTTGATAGCCATGGCATGATAAAGACGGCGCGCCACCTCGAGTCCAACATCTTTTCTTCCATGGTACATGAAGGTCATGGCGGCACAGAGGTTTTCACCAACGAAAATGTTGAGGCTGTGGTCACCCTCGGGGTGGACTTTCGAGTCATAGGGCTTGCCGTCCGGGCTGACGCCATTAATCAATCCGTAAGATGTCGCCCCCATGTTCAATCTCTCGACCGCCCTCAAGGCTTTTGCAATTCGATCCTTGGGTAACGCATCTTCCAGGCCCAGCACGCGACTGCACCAAACTCCCATCAATTGATTGGCCAGCGAAACTTCACTGGCGGTTCGCGCTTCCTTGTCGCTCCACAAACGGTAGTAGGAACCGTTCCAGAGCCTCTGCTCGAAGCTTTGCTGAGCTTTGACAAGTTTCTCCGAGCACTCTGCCGCGAATTCTTTGTCACCGGCTATTTCCGCGAGTTGTTTTCCGGTTTGGAGCGTCGCCAGCCAGGTCCCCGCTACGTAGCTGGATACGCCATCCCAAGGCCAGCAATCATAAAACTGATTGGCCGGCCAAGCCTCACCGCGACGGGTGTGCGGCTGGTCATTCACCAGCCCGCTGTTATCATCGTCCAGGGAGTACTGGTAACGGATGGCACGCTTGGCGGAATCGTAAAAGTGCAGCACCTGATCTTTATTGCCGGTCCTGAGAAAGAGGCGATGAACCATCTGAGTATACTGGCCGGAGTTCAAGGGGTGCTGACATTGCAGCCGAGGGTCGCGCATGCTGGTGGGCGTCCCGAAGCAGAATGGAATCTCGCCATCCGAGATTTGATAGTGACGGAAGCCTTCCAGGGTCGTGCTTTCCAGTTCCGGAAAGAAGTAAAGCAGCGGGAAATGGCCGTGCATGCGGCAGACCATGGTCTCGACGATGGGGCAGCCCGTGTGGCTTTCGCTGTGGGTGAACCATCCCTCTTCCCCCCACCAGTCGTCCTGTCGCTTGCGGGCGATCCACACTGAGTTCTTGGCGTGACTATATAATCCTTGCACCAGCGCATCCTGAAGCCATCCAGGATAGGCAGAGCGATAGACCGCTTCCTGCCAGGCAAGAACACGCTTGAGAAGCACCGCGTGGTTTCGATTGCCGAAATCAGCCACCTCCTCGGCGCTTCGGAAACGCTGTGAGTAGCGGTTGTGGCGGAGTTCACCCCCACTATCGCGCCATGACGGAGCATACCAGCCAACTGCAAAAGCCACGTGCCTTTGGCCTTGACTGGGAATACTGACCTCGAGTGAATAGTGGCCTTTCCCTGTGGCCTGGGAAACTCCCTCGCCGCGAACTGCCAGACCAGCCCCCTCCGGAGCGACTGGGAATCTCAAATGCAGCTTAAGGGACAAGGGCTGATTCGACGTGTTACGAAGCTCAACCTCGAACAGCGCCACCGGAGTGTTCGACACCGAGGAATCCCCCACCACGTACGGGGAAAAAGCTCTGACCCCAATTTCAACCGGCAGTTCAGCCAAAGCGGCCTGAAGATCCGCGAAAGGGAAATGGCCTAAGTACCAGACTTGCGCAGTGGATAACGGCACACAGTTCGTGCCGCTTTCCACCATGAGCCAATCGCTGAAGACTTTTGCGGGTGGGACCAGGTCATTAAAGATCGAGCAGAAACCGAGCTTTCCTTGCCCCTCCATAGTGAGATAACCTGTGCCCAATCCGCCTAACGGCACACCTCCGCCGAGCTGGGCGCCCTCATAAACGCACGCGGGAATGGGAGCGGAGAACCCATCGACCCGCACCGTGGTCCAGTCATTGATGACTTCCGGAAGCACAAAGGGCCATTTGCCCTTCACTCCGGGCGACAAACCCATTGGAGGTTGGGATGATGTTTGGGCCGAAGCGCCTCCCGAGGTTAAACTCAGGACTGAGGCGCTGCCCAAAGCGGTTAGTAATTCCCTTCGTTTCACGGACTACCCTCCTGGTTAAGCTCATTCCTCCGGGATTTCAATTCCGGAATCGCATCGTAGCCGAGAGTGTACACCTCACAGCCGCGTTCGGGAACCTTGTAAAGGCGGAATCCCATTCAAATGCAGTAGGCAGTCGGCAGTAAGCAGAAGGCAGTGAGCGGTGGCCAGAAGTAAAAAGGGAGCTCACAATCCATAATTCATAATTCATCATCCAGCATTGCCCCAGCCCGAGCACCCATCCGCTGCTCTTCTGCTTCCCGAATCCCAACTCCTGAATCCTGCTCTTACCCACCTACCACATACGACATACCACCTACCTCCTACCAGGACAGTCAACAGTCGAAGGTCAAAGGTCGGCTGCGCCTCTCCCCCACCTACCACCTACGAACTACCACCTACCTCCTTTCTTTTCAACAACATTCCCGCATTTAAAGAATAACGCCATTGTTTTCATAGACATACGCGTATAACTCCGCTGCCCTAAATGCCGGTCCTTTGTTTTCAATAACATTCCCGCTTCGCTCCGTCAAAAAAAGAATTCTTCCTTTAGGTTCCTGGGCCGTCTTGACCCGAGTGACGAATTGGGCGACTGGTGCAGGCACGCACCGGCGGTAGCCACGCCTTCGTCCTCCAAATCTCCAGCCCCGAGTCCCCAGCCCCTAGCCCCTAGCCCCGTTCTTCTTCGCCCACCTACCACATACCGCCTACCTTTGTTTTCATAGATATTCCCGCTTCGTTCCGTCAAAAAAGGAATTCTTTCTTTGAGTTCCTGCACCGTTTTGACCCGAGTGACGAATTGGGCGGGTGATGCTGGCAGGCGTCGGCGACGTGCAGGCCTTCGTCCCCCAGTCCCCAGCCCCTAGTCCCCAGCCCCTGTTTTTTCACATCTCCCCCTGCGACCCCTCTTTGGTTTCCTTGCTCCTGGTTCAAGCGCAACCCCACATAGCATCCTAGCCTATGTTTTCCCGCCTGTCAAGAGACATAGAGTCCGCTTCCACACGATTTTCTGAACTCCCCCTCGGTAGGAAGGACCGCGTTTTCGGGTAGGCGGTAGGCAGAGGCCAGTCAGCAGCAGGCGGGGGGCGGCAGCGAGAAAGAATAAGGATATGACGCGAAGGTCAAGTCGATTATCGAGACGGCTCGCAAGCAGGTTACCGAATTGATTGGGGCGCACTCGATGGACATCATTTTCACCTCGTGTGGAACGGAGGCAATGGAAGTTTACAGTCGACAGTTAACAGTCGAGGCGTTCTCGATTCTTACTGTGAACTGTAAACTGTGGACTGTGAACTCCTCGCCCTGCGGCACATCGTCACGTCCAGCGTCGAACATTCCTCGGTGCTGAATTATTACGTGGCACTCGAGAAAGCAAGCTACCTGAGTCCCCTCCTGGATGAGGAGGGGTGCAGGGGTGGTCGCTCGAAGGAGGATGGCTATCGCGTCACCTACCTGCCCGTTGACTGCGACTGCTTGCTGCTCTTTTTGCTGGTTTAACTGACCACTGACAACTGATGACTGCTTTTCCGATGTGGGCGAACAACGAAACCGGCGTGTTGTTCCCCGTCGAGCGGATTGCCGAAATCTGCCGTTCGCAAGGCGTGCTTTATCGCTGCAACGCCGTGCAACCAGCCGGCAAGATGGGGATTGACGTGCGAAAAGTGCCCGCGGATTACCTGTTGGTGACAGGCCACAGGTTTCATACCCCAAAAGGAATTGGGGCGCTGTACGTCCGTCGCAAATCTCCATTCACGCCATACATTTACGGTGGTCACCAGGAGCAGAACCGGCGCGGTGGCACGGATGGCGTGCCGCTGATCGTCGGCGTGGGCGAAGCGGCCGAAGTGGCCCGCAGATACTTGCCTGAATACGAGAAGAAGGTGCGTCCGCTGCGGGACAAGTTGGGAGAAGGGGTCTTGCGTTCGACTCGCAACAGCGCATTGAGCGGTCACAAAGGGTAGCGTCTGGCCAACACCGCTAACATAACTTCGCAATATCGAATCCGAAGCTCTGGAAACTCATTGCGTGGTTTCAATACCTCATCCACTCAATTCATAATTGAACGTGAAGTTAGCATTCGATCGAGGCTCGCAATCCGGTCATGTTGCAAATGGGTCGAACTACACAAGCAGTGCACTTCGGGTTTAGTGGCAGGCAGGTTCTCTGACCGTGAATTACCAAATTTACGTGGAATTGCCTTCGCCGTAACGGAGGAATAGCCTCCTGGAGTCTGTCGTGAAGAGATCTTCTTCGATACACCGAGTCAGCGCCGATAATCCCGATGCGCTTCAGGATTCTGAACGTATTAACGTCCACCGGAAATACATCTCTGTCTAAGCTGTACAGTAGAACGCAACGCGCACCCTTCCATGACAGTCCTGGGAGTTGAGTCAGAATGCGCTCGGCGCGCTCATCTGACTCTTCGCGCAGCGCTTCAAGCGAGAGCTCTCCAAAAGCGTTCCTTACCTTTGCCAAGAGTGCTTTAATGACCCGAGCTTTTTGGCGGTGCAACCCGCCCTGGCGTAGGACAGCGGCAACCCGAGTCACTGGAGCTCGTTCCACATCCTCCCATCGCGGAAAGCATGAACGTAGCTGACGCCATACCAACTTCGATTTTCGAAGATTCGTTTGGTAGCTAAGTAGGATGTACACGGCTTCGTTGAGAGGGCTGCGCTTGTTTCCTAAAGCGGCTTCGGGCGCGCCATAGGCCCCTTGCAGCATACTGTCCAACTCGAGCAACCGCCGCCTCGCGTTCCTCAGTAGAGGAGCAACGCGATCCTTCGTCGTTCCGGCGTCCGTCGAGTCCGTCAACTGCTCGGCCATTGAAGCGAAGCTGAGGTATTGCTATTCGATAATGTGTTGCTCTTGCAGTTCGTCCAACACGGGCTGCAGATCATTTTGGACTCGCCGCTGCGCTGCGACGGTCGCGAGCTGCGCGTACACATCCACGGGCTGCGAGCCGAAAATCTGCGGAACAGAGCCCTCGTATGCAGCCATGGCGCGACGGGCGTTTGGCAGGTTCGCTGCTGCCCTTATTGCGGTAAACTCGACGATGAGTTTTACAATGTGATATGGGGGCTCCCCAGGGGGGTTCCGCGGATAGGTATAACTGCCTTCTAGTGTGCATGCGTACCCGCGATGGGAGGCGCTACTTGCGAGAAACTTGGCCACGCCAATCCGAAGGAATTCCGCGTATTGAGCTCGAACTAACTCTCCTGGCGCCGGCCGCACACCATAAGCCGCTCGGGCCTGATCGTTCTGCAGGTTCTCTTCCATCATGCCTCGCAACTCGTCGTCGGCCTCATGGTTTGATGTCTGCGGGCAGGCGCGGAAAGTCAAGAACATGTGCCAAACTTGCGAATTTGCCGCGTTCTGGAATTCAATTATCCTTTCGATCGCTCGAATTGTTTGACTGTACGGAGGATCGTCCTCGCGAACCACCTCTCCGGTAAAGTCAAGGTTGATGATGTCATACGGGAAGGAATCCCTCAACTTCCGAGAATTGTCCGCATTCTCTTCAGGGTTGACGAGGATTTCTTCCAAATCACCTTTGATGCCAAGCCTTGTGGTGCCCAACGTTTCGGCAATGATGGCGTAATCCTGTGCGTCCTTCTCAATAAACGTAACTGTCCGGTAAATCCTCTGTCCCTCATCGAAAGGCAAAACACCTTTGCTGCGGAAATACCTGACGTCAATTGCATCCTTACCGCAAAGGGTCAGGTAGCGTACTTCACCGTGACGCTCCCTCGCACATCGTCGGAACACTGGCAACCAGCCGGCCTCACGCACATAATGCTTCTTGACGTCCTTGTATGTGGACTTTGCTCTTTTGCGTCTTCTCTCGATCTCTTCAAATGAACTCATCTCGGGAAGAAGCCCTCATTGCGCTGAAAATAGCTTTGCAATCTTTTCAAGAAGCTGCCTGCGTTTCATTGGCGAAACTTCAGATTTTAGGGATGTTTCGACGATGGCGCATATTCCGATGAAGAAATCGTGGTATTTCGCTGGGACCTCGTCCAGAAGATCCTCGTCGACCTGGATGGCACTGGGGGTGACTTTGACCCCGCCAACTATTGGTTTCTCTGCAGTTCGCAATTCCACTCGGCGCGACTGGCCGTAGATCACTTTCGTGGCCCTTCTAGCTCTTTCCGAGGCCTCTCTCGTCCGCCGCCGTTGAGCTATCGCACCAGTTACCGCCTTGATGTTCGTAAAGACTCCGGCGCCTTGGTCAGTTTCCTTCCCCAACCGCTGGAATAAGAATTCTTGTAGCGCGAGAAAAGCTTCGTCGGTCTCCCGGAACGAGGCGCGATCAATGTTTATTGCTTCTTCGAGCCCTTCGTCGACGTACAACTCACCGCAGAGCTGTGAGAATTTCCATCCCTCATGCCTGGGATATCCCAAATAGGTCGGGTCAAAAGCCCCGATGCCGACATTTCGGACGCGGACGAGAATTCCTTGAAGCTCGCGGGGAAGGATGCGTGTGTTCTGCCAATAGAGGTAGCCGCGAATTTGCAGCAAACGCGAATCCCCCAGGTTCCTAATGAGGTCAAGATGTGGGTACACCTTGTGAGTTACGGCACTCCTGTGGGGCAGCAGAATCGGCTTAAAGAGTTCGACACCATCCAAAAACACGCTGAACTTGTAGCCTTCAATGCGCTCTCGGAGATCCGACAGCTCGCTAGCGCCCGCTATAGGTCCCTCTGGCAGGTATCGGACTGGGGCAGTAACCGCGAGTTCCCAAATAAGCTGGGCGTAAGCACCGTGCTCGGATACTGTGTCTCGGCTCACACTGTCGAGGAAGGCTCTCATATCGCCCTTCTTGAAGGTCCTTGGTGTGACGCCAAGCTCTGCCATCGGCTGGTCCCGGAGCTGTTTCTGGAACCCAGGTATGATTTTTTCCATTACCACTCTCGTGTACTGCCTATCCGGCTCTTCATCCGCCACTTCTATCTGGTATTCCCCAATGCGGACTTTCTTATCCTCTTGGAGCGGCGTACCAAGTTGGATGCGGCGCGCTTCAGGTTGCATATAGGGGTCGAGGTCGATGCGCGCTCTAAACTTCGTTGGGCTGCCTTTTGCTGAAGAGAAAACTTCGAAGTTTCTACAAATCTGCCCGATCGACAATATCCCGATGCCGATCCGACCTATCAACGGTCGCCCGAAAACGGGAGATGTTTCCCCATGGTCCCGCTTACTGCTGCCACCGATCAAGCTCATCACTTCTTTAAACTTCTCAGGGGCCAGGCCACTTCCGTCGTCGGTACACGTGAATGTGTTGAAATGTGGTCCATTGGTAGAGACATGCACCGTGCGGGCATCCGCGTCAAAAGCGTTGCTGATGAGCTCTTTCAGAGCGCCCGCGGGCGTCCGATAAATCCCTGAACTTATATCCGCTATGACAGAGGCGGCTACGTCGATGGGGAACTTCTCAATTGCCATCGTTAAGTCCTAGAGTGAAGTATTCTCCTTGAGTGCAACCAGCGATGCTCGGGCAAGTGCGCGGGCCAATCGATAAGGGACGACGTTAGCGACCTGTAGAGGTTGTTCTGAGTGTGGACCAAGAAAGCGGAACCAGTCGGGCATTGTTTGGAGCCGCGCGGCCTCCCTTACCGTAATCGTCCTGTGCTCGCGCGGGTGGACTGACATTGCCCGGTGGCCCGCGATAAGCGTATGCGCAAGGTCGACCCGAAGTCTACGGTAAGAAATTGGCCCTTCGCCAGGCTTGATCTTTCGGATTTTCCTGATGACGTCTTGTCCGTGGGCCATTGCCCTATGGTTGTAAACCAATTTGCCACGCACTCGAATTACGTTCCCCCTGTTTCCGACACGCGGGCGAGGCAGCCCCCTCAGCGCCCTTGAGACGCTCGGCTTATGCTTCGACTTCACCGGTCGAAGGCTAGTCAATGCTATTGGAGTTTCACGGCGAGCGCTAACGAAGAAGAGGCGCTTCCGACGCTGGGGAACTCCGAACTGCGACGCATCAACTTCAATTGTCCGCCCGATGTACCCACACTTCCGGAAATGCTGGAGTATCCTCTTGGTAAAGCCAACGCCGTTCACGCGCTTGAGACCTGGTACATTCTCCATGATGAGCAAACTAGCGCCAACTGCCTTAGCTATATCTGACAATGAACGATATAAAAAGTTCCGGCGAGCCATCGGTCTCCGAGGACCGGCGGCACTGAAGCCTTGACATGGGGGCCCACCAATTACCGCTGTAATGTCCCCCCGCTTGCACCCCAAAGCTGGCAACAGGTCACGAGGCCGAATGTCGCGAACATCGGCCTCAATAACTGGAACTCCAGGGTTATTTACGCGATAAGATTGCGCCGCATTTCTATCCTTTTCGATAGCCAGCACGACTGGAAATCCCTCACGGATGAACCCCGCGGAGAGGCCCCCGGCTCCGGCGAATGCATCAAGCGCAACAGGGCCATGAGTGGTAGCAAGCCGGAGTGTGTTGATGCCCGTGCGACAGAATGAAACGAGAGGGCAAGACCCGCACTTGGGATTCGTGGCGGCGCAACACAATCTTGCGTGTCTGGCAAGATTTTGAGCAAATTCAACAGATAATTCTTTCAGTGAAAAGCCGTGGAAGGAAGTGCGAGAGCCGTTAGTCCTGTTAGAGGGCCAAAGTTCCATGCGGCGGAGGACACGATCGATGACTGCCGGGGGGTCGGGAACGCCTTCGCAGTCTGGAGATCGTTTTGTTGAACTGTCGTAAATGGCGTGCAGGATTTCATCGCAACGGCTGAGTATACCTGAAGCATTAAGCTTGAACAAATCATACATCCAGTAAACAGCGCGTTGCGGTCGGCTCATCGGCTCTGATGTACCAGGATGAGAGCGACGCAAAGTCCTCTCACAAGATTCATCGTACGTTTATATCACAGTTTTGCCCATTTTCGGAGACATTCGGCCAGGGTGCTTTGAATCTCCCCTTTCGGTGCCAAGCAAGGTGAATTGGATCTGGCCAAAGGGCTCTATCTTCCGGTAGATGGAGTCGTTTGCCGTGATGGCTTGCGAGTAGATTATCCTCGTTCGGTCCTGCTTCTGCAAGATGTCCCACGGCAACGATAATTCGGTAGTCGTCCGCAATCGTCCGTAGCCCTTGATCGAATGTCCAATGGGCGTTCTTGCACGATGCGATTCCGTTACGCGGGTCGTTGTTGCGGCTGTCCCAATTCATGAATATGCGCGGCGTCGACTATGCTGCCGGCGGTAATGGTGGTCAGGCGCTAGGCGGTTAATGCGCAGGTGTAATTGTAGGCGGTGACCACCCTGATCCTGAACCGCGCCTCTCGCCCGGCCATTTGGGCTTCTTCAGGCGATTCGTAGGTGGCGTTTTGCTCGATTTCCTGACGGCTGGGAACGGGCAGCCCAATCATCGCATACAAGGCTATTTGTTCTGGCGGGCGGAAGTATTTTGCGATAAGCAGATGTCGTGCTTTTTCGCGGGTCGCAGGGTCTTCCAGAAAGGCGATCAAATCGCTGGGAAGCTTTGCGAATCTGGTCATCCTTCTGTCGGGGGAAGGATGACCTTGCTCGTCAAGCACGCTCCATACCCCGTCACCCGCGAGATGATGGAAAGGCAAGCGAACGTCGGGCCGCTGGGGCCGTCTTTTGGCGACGATGCTCCAATATGTATAAAAGCGGAATGCAAGCTCCGGCGACAGCGGCACAACTTCAGGGAGGTCGCCTTGCTCTGCGAGATCACAGATCGCGAGGCGCAAAAGCGGTTTGTGGGGTGCGGGGTCGCCTCGGGCGCGGTCAACCCGTAATTTCGAAAGCTTCACAAGCCAGTAACTGTCTCGGGTGATGGTGACCATAGGTTTTTGATGATGCGAGCGACTGTCCGTTGTTTTGGAGTGCGGCAGCTTGCTGCCGCTTTCCTACAGGCCAGCTTGCTGGCCGGAATTTGGCGGAAAGCCGACAGACCGCGAGCAAGCTCGCCGGCGGGGTAAAGCGGCAGCAAGCTGCCGCACTCCAAAGCTGCGCTAGATGTCCCTGGGATCAACCTCGAACTCGTCCTCGACATGGACGCGATCGATCTTCATTTGCATAATCCGCCTGTAAAACGAAGTTGTGGCTTGGCGCTGGAACCAGCCCGCCGAGCACCAGGGATAAAGCGAGGCCTCGCGCACGATCTGGTGGTGGACTGCGTTCCGGTGGACATAACTCAACCGGGCGAAGTAGGACTCCGGGTAGGTCAAGCTAGTTTCCCAGTACTGGAACCACACCTTGCGCCCGCCGGTCCCGTCCCAGCGGTTCGCCTGGATGGTGCTTAAAGAGTGCAGATGTCGGCTCAGCAAGGTGAGAGAGGCAGCCTGCACGGGAGACAAGGCGACGAAATGGTAATGATTAGGGAAGACCGCCCAGGCCTGCAATTGCCACTCGTACTTTTCCGCCAGCTCGAGAAGCCAGTCGCAGAGGTACTCGAGGCGCTGGGGGCCGGCGAAAGTGGGCTTCTTGAGGTATGTGCCGGCGGTCACGATGTAGGCTCCGGGCTCTGCCAGGCGGTGAACCGGGCTGTGAGGCCAATCGCGCATAGGACCCTCCGCAACTTTTGAAACGCCCCAGCTTTGGAGTGCGGCAGCTTGCTGCCGCTTTCCTGCAAGCCAGCTTGCTGGCTGAGCCGCGACTTGTCGATTGTACACAGCGAGGCGGCACGCGAGCAAGGCCGCGGGGGGAAAGCGGCGGCAAGCCGCCGCACTCCAAAGCCGCGTCGTCACCGGGGCGCGCGAGCCGTCTGGTTTTCCAGGTCAGCCTTGAGGATGTTGAGCAAGTCGTCGGGGAGGCCGTGGGCGCGGTGGCTTTCGCTGTATTCCTCGACTTTGGCGACCATGCGGCGCAACGTCTCGGCATTGATGCCCTTTTCGCGGGCGACCTCGTCTTCCATTTCGCGCAGGCGATTGAGTTCATCCAGGTCAGCGGTCATGATCACACCTCGCTGTCTGCTCACGATGCGCGCCACCCCTCGCCCCGCAGCCGGGAGGCTGGTTTGGAACCGCTTGCAAACGGTGTGGTAGTGCGTCCAGCATACGTCAACGACCGTAGGCTACCACAATTCCGGGCGCGTGTGAAGGGCTGAAATCAGAGGACTTTCCCCATTTTTTCATCCGTGCCAGGCGAGGAAGAGTTGCAGGGGGTAGGAGTCAAGGGCCAGTACGCAGTAGGCAGTCGGCAGTAAGCAGCAGGCAGTATGTAGAGAGCGGAGGGGAGCGGCCCGGCGTGATATCCTGCGGCCGCTGTGTTTTTTTTGGCGGGCGAGGAATCCCCGCTTCAACGAACTGCCGCTCTTTGGTTCAAGGCACATATGCGTGACTTGACTCAACGATCCCGACAAGCCGCCAGTGGTTGCGGGTTGCGGCAAGAGACCTCGATACTAGCCCAGTACCGACGGCATGGGCGATTTTCACCCACATTGTGATTCTGTTAAAGTAGGCGCGTGTGTCACCTCTCCGTCAAATTCATCGGGTTGGAGTGTCGAAAATGAATCGCAGGAAATTTCTCGGAGCAAGCACGGTACTTTCCATGGGCGCGTTGACCACCTCGGGTATATTGGAAAAGGGTGAGTCTGCGCCGCTCCCTTCTCCTCCGCCGCTTTCCTTTCAGGACGAAAAGAGCAAACTGAAGATCACGAATGTGAGGATGGTCCGCCCCAAGCCGAAGAGGCCGCTGCCCGCTTATGAACCCGCACCGGGATCGTGGTCGACGGGTGGGTCCGAAGTCGCCAACCCGATGTCGATTTATCCCAAATACAAGCCCAGGCGGGAATTGTTCATGGCGGGTGATCTGGGGCCGGAAGCAGTGGAAATTACGACCGACAAAGGCATCAAAGGGATTGGCTATGGGGGACCGGGATGTAGCTTCGTGATTGAGAAGCACCTGACCAAGTTGCTCGTGGGAGAGGACCCCTTTGATGTCGAGAGGCTCTGGGACATCATGTGGCGATCCACCCTGTATTACGGGCGCAAGGGCCTTGTGGTGCATGCCATCAGCGCCGTCGATTTAGCCCTGTGGGATATCATCGGCAACGCTTTGGGCTTGCCCGTCTACAAGTTGTTGGGCGGGGAAACGAAATCGAGAATTCCGGCCTACTGTACGGGAAATGATATCGAACAGCACCTCGAGTTTGGCTACAAAAGGCTGAAGCTGGCTGTTCCCTACGGACCGGCGGATGGGCGCGAAGGCATGAAGAAAAACGTGGCGCTCGTCAAGAGAACTCGCGAACTGATGGGACCCGAAGGCGACTTCATGCTCGACTGCTGGATGGCCCTCACGGAACATTACACGATTGAATTTGCTGAGATGGTAGAGCCTTATCGAGTTTATTGGATGGAGGAGTGTCTTCCGCCCGATGACTACGCCGGATTCGGAAGACTAAGCGCCACGATCAAATCGACTCAGATGGCCACCGGTGAACACGAGTATACGCGCTATGGCTTCAGGTTGCTCCTCGAGTACAAGGGCGCTGCGATCTGGCAGCCCGATCTGAGCTGGTGCGGGGGACTCAGCGAGATGCGACATATTGGTGCGCTGGCCGCCGCCTACAATATCCCCGTCATTCCACACGGCGGATGGAGTCGCGGTTGCCCGCACTATATTCTCGCCACTACCAATAGCCCCTGGTGCGAGATGTTCATGCCTCCACCGGGGGGGCCGCCGGAAGTCTACCAGCGGTTCGAGGAGGAGAATAATATCACGCGGGGACCCGAGGGCATCTACATGAGACCTTCGGATCGCCCAGGGTTTGGATGGGAATTGATGGTTGATTAATCGGCGGATTTCTGGCGGGTCAAAAACCCGGAGACCGTTGAGTGTCCGTGTGGGCCGCTGGGTCGTAAGCCCACGACGCACCAGCACTAGCATCAAAAAACAAGTCTTCCCAATCCCGTTTTCCGAGTCGTGGTAGAATCGACCAGGGGATAGATCGAGAAGTGGAGAGCATTTCATGAGCACGACGATTCGAGCGCGGTTCGCAAACGGGGTGCTTGAGCCGCTTGAGGACCCGCGCCTTAATGAGGGCGACGAAGTCGTCGTTAGGATCGAGCCACTTTCTTCGGCTCCTGGGCTCGCTTGGCTCGAAGAGACCGCGGGTGGCTGGAAGGGCCTGATCGATGCCGACGAGCTCAAGAGGCGTATCGAAGAGAGTCGCCTCCTGGTGACCCGCCCGGAACCCCGCTTCTAACGTGCCTGCATTCCTCATCGACACCGACTGGATCATCGATCACTTCAACGGTATTGTGCATCGAACGCTGCGTCTTCAAGAGCTTCAACCTCAGGGCCTCGCGGTCAGCATCATCTCAATTGCGGAGCTGTGGGAGGGCGTTCACTTCTCCCGAGACCCGGCACACAGCCGAGCCCAGTTGGGGAAGTTTCTGGAAGGAGTTATCGTTCTCGGTCTCGACGAGGAAACCTGTAGCCGGTTTGGTCAACTTCGAGGCGAACTGCGAAATCGAGACGAAGTCATGGGTGACTTCGATTTACTCATTGCAGCGACTGCGCTGGTCCACAATCTTACGCTTCTGACCAACAATCGAAGGCACTTTCATAAAATTCAGGATCTCCGCATTGAATCTGCCCATTCCAAATAACACCAGCACCCGGACGCAGGTGTTCGCACTTGCACCAGCTTGGAATGCGCGTAATACTCTGGAAACGCAGTTTTAATCATGAGGAGTAAGCAAATGTCTAAATGTGGTTTTGCGCTAGCCTTCTTTGCGCTGACCTTCTCGATAGTCACGGTCGCTTGTCTTACCGCTATCGCCGCGGAGGGGCTTTTGCGGCCGGTGAATTTGCGTTGCGAGTATCGCCAGAACCCCCTCGGTATCGATACGTTACAACCGCGGTTGAGCTGGACGCTGGAGTCAACCGACCCAAAAGCGCGGGGCCAGAGGCAGAAGGCTTACCAAATCCTGGCGGCTAGCAGCGAAGAGCGCCTACGCACGGATGAGGGAGATCTCTGGGACCCTGGGCGGGTCGAATCCGACAAGTCCATTCAAGTGCTCTACGACGGCAAGCCACTCGCTTCGGGCATGCCGGTGTGGTGGAAAGTACGGGTATGGGACAACGACGGCAAGCCCTCGGCCTGGAGTGAGCCTGCCTTTTGGTCAATGGGGCTGCTCAAAGCCGAGGACTGGAAAGGGAAGTGGATCGGACTCGAGGGCGGCGAGGGTAAGCCCCAGCAGTTAAAGAAAGCTCACTGGGTCTGGTCGTCCCAGGCCGGGCCGGGCACGAGGTATTTCCGCCGTACCATCGAGATTCCCCAGGGCAATCCGGTCTCGGACGCTCTCCTGTATCTGGTCGGCTCCGGCGATTCCACGCTTTATATCAACGGGAAGCCAGTTGGGGCAGCGAAGGGGATCAAGAACCCTATCTCGGTTGACATTACTCAGGCCCTGCACACCGGCACGAACCTCCTGGCCCTCGCCGTGAGCGCTTCCGGCGATGTTCCTCGAGGCCTGATCGGGGCACTTGAGATCGAGCTGGCGCGCGGCGAGACGCTAGTCGTCTACACGGACCGGCAATGGCGAGCCTCATCGGCCGAGGCCCCCGATTGGAATAAGCCTAAGTTCAACGACTCCGCCTGGGGGCCGGCCAAAGTCCTGGGGAGCTACGGAATGGCTCCCTGGGGCGAGGTGGGTTGGGCGGAGCGACGCGTTCTGCCTGCCCGCTTGCTTCGCAAGGACTTCAATGTGGAAGGACAGGTGAAGCGCGCCACGCTCTATATGTCAGGTCTGGGCCTCTCCGAACCTTACCTGAACGGCGCCAAGGTGGGCGACGACGTGCTGGTTCCCGCCCTGACCGATTACGATAAGCGAGTCTTCTACTTGACCTATGACGTCACGAAGGGTCTAAAGCCAGGCGCCAATGCGGTAGGCGTGATCCTCGGCAACGGGCGCCATTTCGCGCCGCGGCACGAAGTTCCCACCTTCATGCGGACCTTTGGCTACCCCAAGCTGCTGCTCCAGCTCGAAATCGAATATGGCGACGGAAAGGTCGAGCGCGTGGTGAGCGATGGGAGTTGGAAGCTGACCACCGAGGGACCAATCCGCGCCAATAACGAATATGACGGCGAAGTCTACGATGCGCGCCAGGAGATGGAGGGCTGGAGCCGCCCAGGCTTCGACGATAGTGGCTGGCAACAAGCGCAGGAGGTAAAAGGTCCCGCCGGAGTCCTGGCGGCCCAAATGATTGAACCCATCCGCGCTACGGAAACCCTCAAACCGATTGGAATCACTCAAATCCGCCCCGGTGTCTACATCTTTGACATGGGCCAGAACATGGTGGGCTGGTGCCGGCTGACCGTCTCAGGGCCGAAAGGAAGCCAGGTCTCACTGCGTCATGCCGAAAGGCTGAGGCCTGACGGCACGCTCTATCTGGACAACCTTCGCTCCGCAAAGGTGACCGATGTCTACACGCTCAAGGGCATTGGGACCGAGGTGTATGAGCCGCGTTTCACCTACCACGGTTTCCGCTACGTCGAAATGAAGGGTTTTCCGGGCGAGCCAAACTTGTCTTCCCTCGAGGGACGCGAAGTTCATGACGCCGTCGAGCAACATACCGACTTTGCCTCTTCCAATCCGCTGCTCAACCAGATTTACAAGAACGTGGTCTGGGGGACCAAAGACAACTATCGGAGCATGCCCACCGACTGCCCGCAGCGCGACGAGCGTCAAGGTTGGCTGGGTGACCGGTCTGCGGAGAGCCGAGGCGAGCCCTACCTGTTCGATGTCCCCGCGCTTTACGCCAAGTGGGTGGACGACATCTCGGACTCCCAGGATGCGAAGGGCAGGGTCAGCGACGTGTCCCCGGCGTACTGGCCCTTCCGCAATGACAATATCACCTGGCCATCCAGCTTCATCATTGTCCCCGACCACCTTTACGATCAGTACGCCGATTTGCGGGTGATCGAACGGCACTATGAGGGAATGAAGAAGTGGATCACTTATATGCAGACGAACCTGAAAGACGATCTCATGCCACGAGATGTTTACGGCGATTGGTGCGTCCCGCCGGAATCCCCCGAATTGATCCATTCGAACGATCCGGCCCGCAAGACCGAGGGCCCCGTGCTTGGCACAACTTACTACTACCATCTGCTCCGCCTGATGGCGCGCTTCGCGACGCTGCTGGGCAAGGAAGGTGACGCGAATGACTTTAACCAGCTCGCGGACAGGCTGGTAGTCGCGTTCAACAAGGCCTACTTCGATCAGCCGACCGGCCGATACAGCAACGGCTCCCAGACCTCCAGCGTCCTTCCTTTGGCCTTTGGAATGGTTCCGGAACAGGACAGGCAGAAAGTCTCCGAAGCTCTGGTGCGGAAGATTGTGGAGCAGAACAAAGGGCACATCGGAACCGGACTGATCGGTGGCCAGTGGCTCATGCAGGTGCTCTCCGATAACGGCCACCCGGATGTCGCTTATGAAATCGCCTCCCAGAAGTCGTACCCAAGCTGGGGCTACATGGTCAGCCAAGGCGCCACCACGATCTGGGAACTTTGGAATGGCGATACCGCCAACCCGGCCATGAATTCGGGCAACCACTTGATGCTGGTCGGGGACCTTATCACTTGGCTCTATGAAAACTTGGCGGGCATCCGCCCCGATCCGCAACAGCCCGGCTTCAAGCACATCATCATGCGCCCCACCCCGGTCGGCGACCTGACTTTCGTGCAGGCTTCGCACAAGTCTCCCTACGGCGAAATCGTGAGCGACTGGAAGCGTGACGGCGACCGCTTTACCTGGAGTGTTACTGTGCCCGTCAACACGACGGCAACCGTGTACGTCCCGGCCAAGGATGCGGCATCCGTAAGTGAGAGTGACAGGCCGGCGGGCGAAACACCGGGCATCAAATATCTGCGCGCGGAGGCGGGCGCGGCGGTTTACGAAATCGGTTCGGGAAGTTATCACTTTGTCTCGAGCATGGCGCGCTGACGTCGCGAGGCCCGACACGACCTGCTTAGCGCGGCACGGCCGCAACCAAAACCAGATTCTCCGTGCCCTCCGTGCTTCTCAAGCCTTAACACAGAGCACACCGAGCGGCTCAGTGAACTTTGTGTTGACGCTCTTCTGGCCACGGAGGACACGGAGGGGCTAACGACACGAGGAGAAATCTGCGCGGCGCGAGAAGAAGCTAACGGTTAGCGTCACGGGCAGGCTTGTGGCGCCGCAAAGGAGCCCACAATGAGGAGTCCAACTCTTGCAGGGGCGAAGACGAACACGCGATTCGCCTTCTGCTGGGGAATAGCATTCATAGTCGCTGTTACTTGCTTCAGTTACCCTTCGAAAGGTTCCGCAAGCGCCCTCGATAACCGCGAGAGCGCCCTATCCGCCGCGGAGCTGGAGACCTTCGGGACCGCCGGTAAGGAAGGAATGCTTTACCCCGACCGCGAGGTAGTGCTTTTCCAGCATGAAGGCGTCGGGTGTTTGACGCAGATGTGGTTTGGCGGCGACTGGCCGGGATATGACCGCACGCGAATTCGCTTCTACGTCGATGGAGAAACCAAACCCTCGATTGATATGGAGCTTTTTCTTGGCCACGGAATCGGCTGGGGCGATCCCTCCGCCCCCTGGGGTTCCGCGCGCCTGGGAAAGACCGGGCATCCCAGCGGGCTCTATAATACTTACCGAATCCCCTTTGGTAAGAGCATCCGGGTTACCGGGCAACTGGGCGCGGGCGTCGAGAAACCGCAAGTGTTCTGGTGGATAATCCGGGGAGTGGAGAACCTCCCGGTTTTCCTCGGGAATCTCCGCCTGCCCGGCAACGCACGGTTACGGCTCCAGGTGCGCGACAATGTGGAGTTAGAACCTCTCCAGATGTTCGACATCTGCCAATCGTCGCACGCCGGCGCGCTTTACCAAGTGACCCTGTCCGTCGCCAGCAAGAATTTCAACTTTCTCGAAGCTGTCCTCAGGGCCTATTTGGACGGCGCAAAAGTGCCCCTCTTGCTCTCCTCGGGAACCGAGGACTACTTCCTTGGAACCTATTACTTCAACCGCGGCATGTACCACTTTCCCATCGCCGGCCTTACCCACAAAGAGCAGGATGCCGACGGCACTTGCCGTTTTTCTGCCTACCGTTTTCATGACGAGGACCCGATTATCTTTCAAAAGGGGTTTCGTCTCGCCTGGCGAAATGGCGAAGAAAAAGACGGGAAAGCCTATGGAACGCCTCAGCGCAGCCAAGCCACGAGCTATGTCTGGCTCTATGAATGGTGAGCGAGCAACTCAGGCCGAAGGGATGAAGTGGTGCAGCAAAAGGAAGCACACCGAAGAAATGAGGGCAGAGATGGGAATGGTCAGCACCCACGCCCAGACAATCTTCCTTGCCACCCCCCAGTGCACGGCTGTGAGTCGCTGGACGCTGCCCACGCCCATGATGGCTCCGGCAATGGTATGAGTGGTTGAAACTGGAATGCCGCGTGATGCAGATCCCAGGAGACAGACGGCGGCTGCGGTCTCGGCACAGAATCCCCCCACCGGCTTCAGTCGAGTAATCTTCATTCCCATCGTCCTGACGATTCGCCAACCCCCCGACAAAGTCCCCAGCCCAATGGCAGCATGGGCCATCAGCACAACCCAGAAAGGAATATAGAAGTGGTCAATAATTCCCGCCGTGAAGAGTACTCCGGCGATGATCCCCATCGTTTTCTGAGCGTCATTCGTACCGTGGCCGAAGCTATAAGCGGCGGCGGAAAGGAGTTGCAATTTGCGGAAGTAGCGGTCAACACGCAGGGGTGAAAAGTTACGGAACAGCCAGTACACAGCAATCATCAGGCCTGCGCCCAGAACCATTCCCAGGATCGGTGAAATGCCGATGAAGAGGAGAGTTTCCGTCCAGCCTCCCGGGATGATCACTTTCCAACCAGCTTTGGCCACTGCTGCGCCGGCGTAACCACCGATCAGGGCGTGGGAGGAACTGATGGGCAGGCCGTAGTACCAGGTGAGAACATCCCACACAATCGCCCCGAGGAGGCCGGCGAGAATTACGTACAGGTTGACAGCTTCGAGACGGATCATCCCGTGCCCCATGGTCCTGGCCACGGCGGTGCCAAACGTAAAGGCCGCGACGAAGTTGAAGAATGCCGCCCAAATGACCGCAACGCGCGGCGACAGCACTCTGGTCGAGACCACGGTGGCTATGGAGTTGGCGGCATCGTGGAAGCCGTTCAAGAAATCGAAGGCCAGAGCGACCAAGGTGAGAAAGACAGCAAACCAGAACATATTTCTTCGCGGGAAGGGGCTTTCGCGGTCCCCCTTAGGGGGCTCACGCGCGTCGAACCATACGGATTCAGATTGATGCTGGGTCGGTCTTTAAGACCCTGCTGGCAAGACTTCCTGAGTTCTCATGAGCCTTTCAGAACGACCGCTGCCAGGACGTCCGATACGTCTTCGCACTTGTCGGTGGCAGCTTCAAGCACTTCGTAAATCTCTTTCCATTTTATGATCTCGATGGCTTCCATCGAGTCCTCGAACAACTTGGCGATGCATTCGCCTTTAATGCGGTCACTCTCTTCTTCGATCTGATTGAGCTGCTCGCAGTATTTCAGGATGTTTTGGGGCTTGCTGAGTTCTGAAACCGCTTTCACCAGTATCTCTGACCCTCGCAGGATGACGTCAGCCAGTTGAACAGCCCCGGGTGTGACGAATTTCACTTTGTAGGTGATGAGCCGGCTCGCTGCCGCGTCCACAAGATCCATGACGTCGTCAAGGGCCGAACTTAGAGCATGGATGTCCTCCCGGTCAAACGGGGTAATGAAAGTCTGGTTCAGTTTCGTCATTACGGAACGCGTTAGCTGGTCGCCTTTGTGCTCCGCCGCCTTGATTTCCGCAACTCGTTTTTCGACCTCGCGGAAATCTCCGAAAAGCACAACCAACTGTTGAGCCGCCTGGTGGATATTCTTGGCCTGCTCGTTGAAAAGATCGTAGAACTTGCCATCACGTGGGATAAGTTGCACCTTGCTCCCTCTTGTTTAGTGGCTTGGCCAAGGATTCTTATCCAATTGCGCTCAAAACGCAAGGGACAATTCGTCCGGGTCCTTGACTTCCGGCGGGCTGATATTTGGCTGCGCAGATTTGTTGGTCTTCCGCTGATGGTTAACTACGTTGGATGCGACGGAGTGCGATGGACAGGAGCCTTTCAATTTCTCAATTCGGCTTCAAGCTAGTCCTTACCGGCCTGCCCCGTGATGGATGGTTCGGCGCAGTGGGGAGAAGCAGGACCGTTCGCCGTCATCTTCCTCCCGATTCCAGCTTGGGCTCGAGCCTCCGTAACGGGGTCAACAGCGAGTGGATTGTCCTGCCGAGGCGTGAGATCTCGAGGGCAAGCGGAGAGGGAGAGTCCGGGTTAAGCAGGATAGCGGCTCTGCCGAGCAGTGCAGAGCACGAGAGATTCAACTTCGAAGGAGCCCGCTTCATGGCATTTCCTCCCCCCGGGTGGTCAGGGCTCTTGTGGTTGCAGCAGCCCCTGCGCGGCCAGCGCCTTTTCAAGCTTGGCGCGGTTTTCGGATCTCATGGGCACCATGGGCAGGCGGTAAACTTCCTCGATCATTCCCATCATGGCGAGTGCGGCCTTAACGGGAATGGGATTGGTTTCGATGAAGTTCACCTGCATCAGCGGGAGCAGGCGGAAGTGGAGTTGGCGGGCTGCCTCGAGTTTTCCCTCCAGTAGCAGGTGTGCCAGCCTGGTCATCTCGCCCGGGATTTCGTTCGAGACGACGGAGATGATACCCACGCCACCCAGCGCCATGAGCGGGAAGGTGAACGAGTCGTCGCCGGAAAGCACCCGGAAGCCCGGCGCGACGGCGGCAAGGACTTCCATTTGTTGCACGATGCTGCCGGAGGCTTCCTTGATGCCGATGATGTTCGGAATTTGGGAGAGGCGCGCCACCGTGGCGGGCTCGAGGTTTGACGAGGTGCGGCCCGGGACGTTGTAAACAACGATCGGAAGGTCGGTGGATTCCGCGATGGCCCGGAAGTGCTGGTAAAGGCCTTCCTGGGTGGGCTTGTTGTAGTAAGGGGCTACGGAAAGAATTCCCTGGACGCCCAGTCCGCGCACCTCGGCGGCAAGATCGATCACCTTGCGGGTGTTATTGCCGCCCACTCCCGCAATCACGGGAACTTTCCCCGCCACTTCCTGGACCACGGCGCGGATGACGCCCAGATACTCAGCATGTTCAAGCGTGGGAGTTTCCCCCGTTGTGCCGCAGGGGACAAGGAAGTCGATGCCGGCGCTAAGTTGGAACTGAACCAAACGCCGCAGCGCATCAAGGTCCAGGGTGCCATCCTTCCTGAAAGGGGTCACCAGCGCCGTGCCGCAACCACGAATGTCAACGCTCATAAGACCTCCACTGGGGACTAGGGGCTGGGGGCTGGGGCCGGGTCGGTCCCAGCGCCAGTCTGCAAAACGTCGGTGAAGCTAAACAAGCCCTTCTTGCCCACCACCCAGCGCGCCGCGTACAGGGCGCCTTCAGCGAAACCCTGGCGGCCGCGCGCCGTATGCCGAAGGATAATTGTATCCGCTTCGGAATCGAAGCCCAACTCGTGCGTGCCGGGGATATAACCCGCGCGCACACTGGTTACGGGAATCTCGCGGTTTTTGAATTCGGGTTGAATGTGGCGTTTGATATCGAGCGCCGTGCCGGAGGGCGCGTCCTTCTTGAACTTGTGATGAACTTCGGTGAGATAAGGGTCGTACATCGCGAAGGGGGCAAAGATTTCTGCCGCCGCGCGCGCCAGCCGATAGAAAAGGTTCACGCCAATAGAGAAGTTCGCCGCGTAAACCATGCCGATGTCGGCGCTTTCGATGATCCCCCGCACCTCCTCCAACCGGTTATGCCAACCTGTCGTCCCCACCACGAGATTCACACCCAGCGCCGCGACCCGACAGATGTTCTCGAAAGCCGCATCCGGTGTGGTGAAGTCCACGCAGACGTCGATACCCTGGAATTTCTCGCGCGTGATGCCCCCGCCTTGCGCGTTGACGTCAATATCCATCACCAGACGCACTTCGAAGCCCCTCTGCTGGGCAAGCTGCGCCAGCGTTTTGCCCATCTTGCCGTAGCCGAGCAGGGCCAGGTTTATACGTCTTGCACCGGGGGATTCAGAGGAAGCGTTACTCACGTTTCACCACGTAGGGAACAGGTTTCAGGTGCCAGGTTCCAGGTGTCAGAAGAACCTCGCCGCCGGCCTGTGGAGCAGATGGGCACGGGGCCTGACTGACACCCGATACTTAGCACGTGACACCTGACACCCGACACCTGGCACCTAGTCGAGGTACCCCTCGGACTTCATCAATTCGGCGTTCAGCAGAGCCGCGCCGGCCGCGCCGCGTATGGTGTTGTGGCTGAGGGCGGTGTACTTGAACTGAAGGACCGGGCAGGGCCGCACGCGACCCACCACAGTGGCCATCCCGTGCTCGACCGCGAGGTCAAACTTGGGCTGCGGGCGGTCCCGCTCCTCGCGAACGATAATGGGATGCTTGGGAGCAAACGGCAAATCCCGCTCCTGCGGAAGCGAGCGAAACTTCCGCCAGACCTCAATCAATTCCTCCACTGACGCCTTGGACTTCAGGGAAAGCGATATCGACTCGGTGTGGCCGTCCTCGACCGGCACGCGGTTGCAGTGGGCGCTCACCACAAAGTCACCGGGCTTAACAGTCTCATCGACGAATTTCCCCAGCAGCTTGCGGGTTTCGCGCTCCACCTTTTCCTCTTCGCCCGAAATATGAGGGATGACGTTGCCGAGAATATCCAGCGTGGGCACGCCCGGGTAACCGGCGCCGGAGACCGCTTGCATGCTGGTCATCAGCACCTTCTCCAGGCCGAAGGCCTTCTCTAAAGGAGCCAACGACATCACCAGTCCAACCGTCGTGCAGTTCGGGTTAGTGACGATCATCCCCTTCCACCCGCGCCGTCTTCTCTGGATTCGCACCAGGGCCAGATGCTCGGGATTCACTTCCGGAATCAACAAGGGGACGTCCGGCTCCATGCGGTGATTGCTGGAATTCGAGACCACCACGTGGCCCGCCTGCGCAAATTCCCTTTCGACTTCACCCGCAACCCTGGAATCAAGCGAGGAGAAGAGCAATTGCGGCGCGTGGTCCGATTTGCACTCATGTACTGGGAGCTCGCCTGCGGCTTTGGGCAGGGGTTCGCGCAAGCGCCAGTTGCAAGCCTCCGCGTAAGTCCTCCCTGCTGACCGTTCTGAGGCTGCCAGCCATCGGGCTTCAAACCAGGGATGGTGTTCGAGCAAGCTCACAAAGCGCTGGCCCACCATTCCCGTCGCGCCCAGGATGCCGACTTCAATCTTCTTCATAGTTAAGTTACGACTGCCTTTCTGCCCCCGAGACCGGTAGGTAGTAGGTCGTATGTGGTAGGTGGGGAAAAGCATCCTCCCACGTACCACCCATCAACGCCCACCTACCGACGATTTTTCAGCTCATGGACAAGCCGGCAATAAAGGTCAACGGCCTCGACCAACTCAGCTTTGCGGACACACTCATGCTCGGTGTGGGCTACGCTGATCGAACCCGGACCCAGCAACACGGGCAGACCCCATCGCGTCAAGGCCGGCAGGTCGGTTGTGAAGGACACCACGTCGGTCTCGTAGCCGTCCAGTTTCTCCATGCTCAGGGTCGGCGTATCGCGCACGAACTCAAACTCACAGCGCCCGCCGAGCACCTCCGAGATCTTGTGGCGCAGCTCCTCCGAGGGGTTGACGGTCCGAATCAGGATCTGGGCCGCGGCCTGGTCCGGGATAACGTTGGCAGCCCTGCCGCCGGAGATGACCCCGATGTTCAGCGTGGCGTGGCCCAACAAGGGATCGTGGGGCAGCGGGACCTTCCGCAGATCAACGAGAACATCGAGCAACTTATCAATCGCGGATTCGCCGAGGTGGGGGTAAGCCGAGTGCGCCATTCTACCTTTGGTTCGAATATCCAGCCGCAAGTTACCTTTCGCTCCCACCACCAGTTTATTCTCCGTTGGCTCACCATTAATGATGTAGCGGGAGCCGGGTGGATGCAGGTTCGCCTCTCTCGCGCCGTCGCTCGTGGTTTCCTCTCCCACCAGGAAGAGCAGGCCGAAGTCAGTCACCCTTTCGCTCACCAGCCGTTCAGCCGCCACGATCTGCGAGGCCAGAATGCCCTTGGCGTCACATGCTCCGCGCCCGTAAATGAACTCCCCGTCCTCGCGGGCGAGAAGGAATGGAGGGACGGTGTCGATGTGCGTGCTCAAAACCACGTCCGGCCTTCCCGTCTTTGCGAACACGTTGGAGCGATCGCGTGAGACCGGCTGGAGCTCCACTTCGAAGTTTCTCGCCACAAGATAACCACGCAGGAACTCCGCGCAGGCGCGCTCGTGGCCGGTCACGGATTCGATGTTGATTAAGGCCTTGGTGAGCTCAAATATCTCCATCGCATTTGTCTTCCGCCGGGTCGGATGCGGGACGCCGCCACACGCCCCAGGATTGTCAGGACGCGCCCGCAAACAGCCCCTCCGCTTGACCTTAGCTCACAAATGAAAAGAGCGTCAAGACCCTTCCAACCTGGGAGCCTGTTCGGAAGAGGACGAAGGCTGCGGCGCTGGCCGGAAAGCGGGAGGAGCAGGGCGGCAGAGCGGGGTGAGAGGTCCGGCCCGGCCCCTCTCCTCGAGCCCCCAGCCCCAAGTCCCTATCACTGGAAACCTTGCGGTTTCAGGCTGTTTTTTCGCTTTGATTTGCACTTTTTGCACTCAAAATTTGGTTCGTTTTGAGTTCGTTTTTTGCTCAAAAGAACACTAAGTCCTGTATTTCCAACAAATCTTTAGGTTCGTTCCCCCTATTTAGTATCTCTTTCGCATTTTCTTGCCGTTCTGCGCCCCCTGCGGGCCGCTTTCCAATCTCCTTTCCGCGCCTTTTGGCGACGCTCGCCATAGGTCAACAAATATAGGCTATCATTTCTTCCGCCTGCCGTCAAGAGAAAAAGTGGTGGACTTTCCCCATTTTTTCGAGGTGGGTGGGCACCTTGCTGAAAAGATCCAAAGGCGAGCGACCCTGGTCGTATTGCCGAATCGCCCTTGCTGTAGGCCGCTAGAGGGTGGATACTTTACCGCGGAGGTTGGCGGTGAAGCTTAGGATGGTGCTCATTGCCCGCGCGCTGGCGCTGTTGTGGGCCGGGTTTTGGCTCTTTTTCTTCGTAGCAGAGGCTTGGGCGTGGCGCACGCCTGCGCGCGGGGTGGTGTCCTGGGGGGGCGTCGGCCTGCTTTTCGTGATCTTGGCACTGCTGCCGTGGCGCTGGGAAGTGGCCGGGGGCCTTGCCCTCTTGGTCCTCGGATTGTTGATTGGGGTGGCTTATCCGATCTGGTCGCCGCCGCGGCTGCCCCTCGCCAGCCGCGTGATTACGACCGTCGCTCTCAGTGGGCCGCCGCTCGTGGCCGGGATTGTTTTCCTGGCCCATCATCGGGCGGTGACCGCCCGGGCCTGAGGCCCATCGTTCGCGAAGCAGGCAAGCGCTCTACTAGGGCTGTGGAGAAAGCAAGAGAGCACGCTAGACCACCAGCCACCGTCCGCTGGCGCGAGTCAAAACAAACCCGCTGCTTGCATCCTTCCCACTCGCCTGCGGGTAACGGGCCGCCGCTGGTCCCGTAAATGCGCTTGCGTAGCGATCGAGCCACTGGCCCACTTCGTTGCTACTTCCGGCCCAGGACGCGAATCCAGGCAGTCAGGGCGCGGCCAGTCGGGATCAGCGCAGTGGTTCACCCCGTGTCATGAACGTGACCTTCGCCTGCGGGCAGGGCTCGCCACGAAACACGACCTTGTTCACACCGTTACTGAGCGGTGGAACCCAGCCTTTGGGAGCCACCTCTGCTTTCGTGAACCCGTTGGCATCGAAGACCCGGGCTTTACCCGCGCCCAGGTACTCCAGATACCAGTCTGTTTCGAGCTCCACTGGAAACGTAAATGACTTGCCGTTGACGTTGAGGCTGGGATTGCGGAGGGCCTGTGGTGTTTCCCTCAGTGCCTCCAGCCGACTGAATCGCGCTTTGACTGCCGCGTCCGGAGGGAGGTTCGAAAGCAGAACATACACGCGCAAGATCTGTTGGAACTTGATATCGCGAATGGCCCAGTAGTTGCTGAACGGGAACGCGAAGTTGTAAATCTCGCCGTGCGCCGATTCCGGCATCTGCACGTATCGCCGTCCCTTGAAATCCAGGCGCACATAGTAGTCGCGCGTGGACCAACGGCTGGAATCCTCCACGACGAAGTGCAGATACGAACCCGAGCCGTCCCCCTCCACCCAGGTACCCAGAGCCCGGTTCTGTCGCAGGTCTTTGGCGCCGTCGAGAATTACTTCATCGCTCCCCCATCCCGCTGGGGTGGAGCCCTTGTTCACGGCGGATACGTCAAAGCCGTCAGAGTCTCCCTTTAACGCGAAGGCAAGTCCTTGGGTCTGGCGTTCCGCAACGCCCACCGGGCCCAGTCCCGAGGTGTGGATGTTGAGGGGCTGCGCCGGGTCCAGCAACACGACGTTAGCCGGGTCTCCGTATTCGGCCAGTGAGGGCTTAGCCTCGATCGAGACCCGCAATGGCTGAGAGCTGTGAGGGTTCTCGACCGTCCATGAGTTTTCCCCCTGGACGTACTTGTCCGGCGAATAACTTACCGGCAGTACTTGCCACTGCCCGGCGGTAGTGCGCTGGAGGGTGAACTCCTGGCCGGGCGTCTTCAGTTGTTCGCGGATTTTCTCCGAGAAGTAATCTTTGAGTTTGAGTTCTTCCCAATTCCTGATGATGGCGAATATCTCGCTGGTGCGGCCATTGCCATCCATCTGTTTTTTCGTGGTCTCCAGCGACATCGCTGCCCCGTAGGCCAAGGCCTTTGACCAGGCATACTCCATCTCTCGAGGTCGCGTCGAGTCTGCTACTTCCGAGTGCGTCAGATAGCCGAACCAGCCGAACTCGAAGGGTAGGAGGTCCTCGATGCACCACTTCCTCCCCTCCACAGTCTCGCGATCAAAGTGCTCCATGATGCCGGAATATACGATATCAACCGTGTTGCCGCGACTGAAGATATGCCAGGAGTAATCGTCACTCGGTGTGTGCGCAAACAGCACCTCGTGTTGGGTGTATCCGAAGAGCTTTGAGATCTCCAGATTGAAGATGTACCAGCGGGGGGGCTCGGGCCAAAAGGTGAGGTTCTCGAAGTTGCCATCGGGATACATGAAGTCAAACCCGAATTTGTTCAGGGCGCCCGCTTCCCCCTTCGCGACGCGATCGTACAGATCGCTCTTGATGTCCGGCAGGTAGTAATCGATGAATTCCGCAAAGTTGTCGATCGCGACTCCGGCCGGATGCGCCGCCGCTACGGTATCGTGCGCTCCCCGCTTGCAGCCGATGAAACCGTAAGGCGTCGTGGTCTGGAGGTCGTCGTAGGTTAGAATCTCATCTCCGATCCGGAGATCTCGACCGTGGAATCGTGACTTATCCGCCTTCGCCAGCAAGCCGGCAGGCGAAGTGGCGGTGGGAATGAAAGTGTCCGCCGGGCCAATGGCGGCTGCCAGAGTACGCCGCCGGTCGGGATACATCAAGAATCCGGAAGCGGGAACAGGATGCACCAGGGCATCGGTCTTATCCACAACCAAATCCAGGTTATGCATGCCGAATTTCAAACCGGCGCGATGGATCTTGTCACTGACCGCCTTCAGTCCCGCGTCGCCGTGGGGAAAATTCTTGCGGTCTACCGGATAGCTGCCGTGGGTGGCATTCCAGACGCCGTCGTACACCACGATGTAGCCGAAACCGCCTGCCTTTGCGTAGTCGATCATGGCATCGGCGGTATCCTCGGTGAGATCGACGAACAGATACGACTTCATCATCTCGCGGGAGTTGCGAGCCCACACTCCTCCCAGCGTGGGATGGGGGAGGCCGTTGTCGAGTTCGATCTTCTCAATGCGCGGGAGCAAGTCGCGGGTGGGGCAGCCTACGATGGCGAACTTGGTTCCTTCCAACCGCACGCGCCGGTCGGACTCCGCGATGAGGACCGAACCCTCGCCTCTCGAATGGGTCGCGATGTTCAGCGGAATGACAGCCGCGGCGTACTCGTCATTCCTGCACGAAGCCAGTGTGTGGCTGACGTATTCCGTCAGCGTGAGTGGCAGATTGGCCAGTTCTACGGATGAGACGTTGGGGTCACTTATAGAGATCAACTCCAGCGTGAGGTAGTTGGCAAGGGTCTTGACGCGGACCTGCGCATCGACGCCAGATTCGCCGAATTTCACGTGTAGGTTTTCACCTTCGCGCTCAACTGCCGTCGAGCCGGTACGGCGCCCATCTTTTTCAACTGACATGAAATTTGAAGGTTTCGCCAGAAGATTCTCCCCGGTCTGGCGAATGCGGAAGGCATGGTTTAACCCGTCGGCTCCAATCTCGTAGACCAAACTGTCGGTTTCCAGGTGAATGGGCTGGCTTGGGATCTGCCCGGCCAGCAGAATCAACAGGAGTGCATAGTTCATTTTGTTGGGTTCCCCCCATATTCGCGCTTCGGTGGTTTTAAACCGGCATTTCCGATTTCAACTCTATCTCTGCGCAATACGATACACTTGCTCCCCTCTCGCGTCCAGTTTAGATCGACATAGCCCTGCAATTCAGGCAGTGGGGAAGGAAAGGAACCGATCTCGCTCCTCGCATAGCAGCGTGGCAAGCGCACGATTTCAATTCACGCCGTCGCGGCCGGCGACTGGCGCGGGGGGGACGTTTGTGCCTGGCTCGCTCGTGGGGTCGGTGGGCGAAGGCGGGTTCTCGCTCGTGGCCTTTGACGCCTCAGCTTGTGACGCAGCTTCTTCCTCCTCTCGCACTTCGTGCTCCGGGGCGCGGCCGCTGACCAGTGTCCACTTCAGCGGATAAACCTCCGGATCGAAGATCACAGCATAGAAGTGCCAAATGACGATGGCGAGTGTCGCCAGAATCGCCTCGTAGTAGTGGATGGCAGTGAGGACATCCAACCAGGAATTGGGGAGATATCGAAGCACGTAGTTATGGGCCCAGAGCAGAACTCCGGTGAGACCCATCACCACTGTTCCCCAGACCAGGGCCCAGTATTCGATCTTCTCCGCATAGTTAAACTTCCTATACAGCGGCAACTCGCGGCGGTAACCAAGATTGTAGCCCAATGTTCCGACGATCTCGCGGGCGTCCCGGAAGCCGGGCAGCATGGCGCGCAGGCCTTTGCGCCCCTCCACTGTGAAGAAGAGGTAAATAAGGTGGTAGAAGCCCGCGGCAATCAAGATCACTCCGGCGATCCGGTGCACGAGCCCCCGTAGCGGGAAGTCCTTCTCCCAACGCACGATCGGGGCCGCCCAGAAGCTCTCCGGGAACTTCAAGGCAAAGCCGGTGATCACTAGAAGCATGAAACTGACGAGAAGAATCCCGTGTTGGAAGCGTTGGTTGAGCGTGAGGCGCAGCGGCGTAGTGAGGGACTGGTATTTCGCGATGTGCCTTCGCAACTTGCGCAACCAGTCCAGGAAATTATGCAAAACCATGAAACCGAGAGCGCCAGGAATGGTGAACAAGTAGAACAACCGCACGTAACGAAGCCAGGGATTCGCGGCCGCGCCGGTCGGAATCACATGCACGGGCCCAAGGGCGAACGTTCTCCCGGCGTCGGGATGGCATTTGCCGCAGGTGGCGGGAAGATTACCTTTGGCAATCGTAGACCGCGGGTCGCTGGAAGGAAGAATGTCGTGAACCCCGTGGCAGCTTGCGCAATTCGCCACCGTTTGGGAGCCGGACTTGGCGGCCAGCCCGTGGTAACTGTTCTCATAACTCGTAACACGGTCAGGTGGAAGATTGAAACGGGCGTCGAGCTGTGTGTCGCCGTGGCAGCGCGAACAGGTGGCGGCGGCAACATTCGTCACGTAAACGGGCGATTTGGGATTGCCCGGCGCCAGGATGTTGTGCTCCCCGTGGCAGTCAGTGCAGGTGGGGGCCGCCGTGACGCCTGCGGCCACGGCGCGGCCGTGAATGCTGTCCTTGTATCGAGCAAAGGCTTGATCGTGGCACTTGCCGCAGGTCGAGCCAACGTTGCGCTTCGAGATCGGCGAGCGAGGATCGGAAGGCGGAAGGATGTCGTGCGTTCCATGGCAATCATTGCAGACGGCTGCCCTCTTTCCCTCGCGGATGGCCCGCGCATGGACGCTGGCTTCATAAGCCTCGACGGGCCTGGTCCCAGCAAACAGGTACTTTCGCGCCAGTTTCGGGTCCGAGTGGCAGCGCCCGCAGGTGGAGGGCAGGTTCTTGCTGTTGACAGGGGAGTCCGCCGCCGAAGCCTCGACCACTTTGTGCGTTGCTCCGTGGCAATCCCCGCAACTTGGCGCGTCCGTGTCGCCTCGCCCCCGCGCTCGCCCGTGAATGCTGGATGCGAATTCCTTGACCTCGTCTGCATGGCAGGTAGCGCACAAGGCCGTGCCGCGAGTGCCGGGATCTACTATCTCGTGGCCATTGCCATGACAAGCGATGCAGGTTGCGGAACTACCCGGCTTTCCGAGCGCGGAATGAGCGTTGGCATCCAATTCCCCGGCGACTTCTCCGTGGCAGGCAAGACAGGAGGCCGATGCGCCTTTTGCCGTGTGCGGGAGCTTGGCTGCCCCTGCGTGACAGTCCACGCATCGAACGTCTTTGTGAACGCTATGCGCGAGCGCCTCCGCCTTAACTGTGATGGGCTTGCCTTGCGAGTTCGTCAAACCCGTGGACGGTCCGTGGCAGGAAAGACAATTGTCTGAAGCCGGGAGGCATGTGCTGCCTCCAAGGAGTACAATGACCGAACTGAGGACGACAAACCTGCTCAAACTCAATTCTTCCGGATCCGTTATTGCGAGACTTGGAAGCTGAACACAGCGTCCGAGCCAATCTTGCTTCCAGCGGCTGGGGATTGTGTCAAGACGATACCTCGAGGAGCGTTTTCCGTGGTAATGAAAGTGACCCCAGCCACTTTGAAGCCTGCCTTCTCGAGGCTGCGACGGACTTCCGTAATTGGTTGGCCGACCAACCTCGGGCAGAGGTATGCCTTCGGTGCTTCCCCGATAGAAACCAGAATGTCTACGGTGGGGCTCCTTAGCTCGGCGCTTTCCGGTGGCGGATCCTGTGCCACGACTTGATCGGGTTCGGCACTGGGCCAGTGAATTCCCACGACATCGCCCAGCATGAGGTTGCGCTGAATAGCCGTGATCCGCGCCGCGCGAACGCTGGTCCCCATAAAGTTGGGGATGACCACCCGGGGAGGCCCCAGGCTCACCAGGACGTGCACATGCTGGCCGATCTTGATGCGGGTTCCTGGGGGAGGCATCTGGGACACTATCGCCTGGGGAGGGTATTGGGTGTTGAAGAGCTTATCTTCGACCTTCATTTCAAGACCCAATCCGCTGGCCATGCGTTGAGCATAGTCGAAGGACAAGCCGACCAAATTCGGCATCGTTTCCTGGTGGCCGCGAATGGTAAGCCGGATGGTCGTGATGGCGCTGACCAGCGCCACGGTCACCAGGACCGTAGATAGCAGAAAGAGGCGGAAAAGACCGCGAATACGTTCCCGTAGGCTCATCTTGACGCCTCAATTCTATCACGCATCTTCCCAGGCGGCGCGGATTGATTGGTCACCGACCGCTTCGTCACCTATCCTGTGGTTGGAGTTCGCGGCCCTCCCGACTCGTCCTCCAAACGCGCCTTGACTAAACTTGAGGCGAGCCAGTACTATGTGGCCCTAGCCCGATGGAGGTCAAGCATGTCGAAAGACTCGCCCGAACAGGCTCTCTGGAAGAGTTTAGACACTTTCCGAATCGAAATACCGTCCTGGGGATTTGCCAATACTGGAACCCGTTTTGGCAAATTCATCCAACTTGGCGCGGCAACGTCCACGCAAGAGAAGTTTAGCGATGCCGGACAGGTTCATCACTTTACCGGCATTTGTCCGACCGTGGCCGTGCACGTCCTCTGGGACTTCCCAGAAGGCCTCAAGAGCACGAATGAAGTGAAAGGGTATGCCGCAAGATACGGCGTCGGAGTTGGCGCCATCAACCCCAACGTCTTTCAGGACCAGATTTACAAGTACGGGTCGCTGGCCAACCCCGACCCCGAAATCCGCCAAGCGGCCTTGCAGCATATCCTGGATTGCGTGGAGATTGGGAAACAGACAGGGAGCCGGGACCTCTCTCTTTGGTTTACGGATGGATCGAATTACCCCGGGACCACCAACATTCGCCAGCGGAAGCAGTGGTTCGAAGAGGGTTTAAGGGAAAGTCACTCGAAGCTCTCACCCACCCAGCGATTGTTGGTGGAATACAAGCCTTTCGAACCGGCCTTTTACCACACTGACATTGCCGACTGGGGGATGGCTCTCCTGTTGGCCCGCGCTGCCGGTCCGCGCGCCAAGGTCCTTGTGGATACGGGGCACCACTATCAAGCGCAGAACATCGAGCAAATCGTGACGTGGCTCCTCAGCGAAGAGATGCTGGGAGGTTTCCACTTTAACGACCGTCGTTACGCCGACGATGATTTGACGCTGGGTTCGATCGATCCCTATCAAGTCTTTCGCATCTTCCACGAAATCCTCTACTTTGAGTGGGAGGTTGGCCGGCGCGCGGACATCGCCTACATGATCGACCAGAGCCACAATTTGAAGGGCAAGATCGAGGAAATGATCCAGACCGCGGTGACAGCCCAAGAGTTGTATGCCAAGGCAACACTTGTGGACCACGGACGTCTGGCTCGCCACCAGCAAAAATGCGAGCTCGTGGACGCCGAAGAGTGTCTCAAGGAGGCCTTCTCAACGGATGTGCGGCCTGCAATCCGGGAGTGGAGACGCTCGAAGGGTCTGCCGGAAGACCCCTTGGCCGCTTTTCGCGAGTCCGGGTACGTGCAACGGATCACCCGTGAGCGAGCCGAGAAGAACCAATCCGCCGGAGGAAGCTACGCTTAACTAAGTCGAGGAGTCAAGGAGTCGAAAAGTCGAAGACCCCTTAACCCTTGGCCCTTAACTTCTCGACTCCTCAACTTCTTGACTCCTCGACTGCCTTGGAAGGAATGGCGACCATGAAAAACGGTACTTACATTGCCGCAACGGATTTGGGAGCGGAAAGTGGCCGTGTAGTCCTTTGCCGCTGGACCGGGGAAGAAGGAATCCTGGAGGAGGTCCACCGTTTTCCCAATGGCGCACGTCAAGAGGCGGGTCACTTGGTATGGGACCTGGACCATCTATGGCAGGAGGTCCTCAAAGGACTGCGCCTTGCTGTACGCAAAGCGGGGAGCCGCATCGCCAGCGTCGGTGTTGATGGCTGGGGGGTGGACTACGTGCTGCTCGACCGCACTGGAAACCGCATCGGTCGTTCCTACTGCTACCGGGATGACAGAAACCTCCCCCAAATGGAGCGCGCGTTTACGCTCCTTCCCCAAAAACGCATGTACGAAATCACGGGGATTCAGTTTCTTCCTTTCAACACGGTTTTCCAGTTGATGGCGCACGCCGCCGAATTCCCTTCGGAATGGGATCGTGCGGCAAAGTGGCTCACGCTGCCGGAGTATTTCCTTTTCCGGCTCTCGGGAGTCGCCATGGCCGAGTATACGGAAGCCAGTACCACACAACTCCTCGATGTCTATAAGCGGTCCTGGTCGGAGGAACTGACCCGCGCCCTGAATCTCAATCTGGAGAAATTTCCTCCCATCGCGCCACCGGGGACGCCCCTCGGAAAAATTCGGAAAGAGCTCGCCACGGACCTTGGTCTTTCCAATGTGCAAGTCATAGCGCCTGCCTGCCACGACACCGGTGCGGCCGTGGCGGGTATTCCTTTCCCACATGAAAAGCTGGCTTTCATCAGCTCCGGGACTTGGTCCCTGGTGGGCATGGTTCTTTTGAATCCCGTGGTCACAGGACCGTCCTTTGAGCAGAACTTCACCAACGAAGGCGGCGTGGCAGGGAGCATCCGCTTCCTGAGCAATGTCATCGGGTTGTGGCTGCTTCAGGAGTGCCTGCGCGAGTGGAATGCGCAGGGGCTTCAGTTGACCGCTGCCGACCTGGCGCAGCAGTGTTCGGACACTCCCGTTGACGGACCATCCTTCGATGCGGATGAGAAAGCCTTCCTTGCGCCGGGCAACATGATTTCCCGGATCAATGTCGCGCTCCGAGCGCAAGGGTTTGAGGAAGAGACCCGGCCCAAGGAACTTGCCGCCGTCATCTTCCGCAGCTTGGCGCGACGTTACGCCAAAGTTGTCAGGGAGCTACAGAAGATTGCCGGAACGCCCATCGAACGCATCTGCATTGTCGGCGGGGGCGTCAAGAATGAAACCCTCAACCGGCTGACCAGTGAGTTGACGGGCCGTGAAGTCCTTCGCGGACCGAGCGAATCCACGACGGTCGGGAACATTGCGATGCAGATCGCGGCGCTCGAGAAGACCAAATCACTTGACCAGATTCAATCCATCAGCGCCCGACTTAAGTTTCCGACGCCCAGTTAGGGGGAGTCGAGGAGTTAAGGACTCGTGACTCCTCAAGCTGCGAGTCTCGACCTTGAGCCGCGTACGGAATGACACCGGGGACTGGGTCGAGGAGTCAAGGGTCAAGAACTCTGAACTTCTCGACTCCTCGACTCAGAATGACAACGAGGGAAAACCGTGACTGGCGTGGTGGAGGCTTTGGCGTTGGGATTCGGGTCCGGTCCCATCTGCGTTGCCTACTGCGGACCGGTGCTGCTGCCGTGGCTGGGGGCCGAGCCGCGCGATCTGGGCACGACGGGCCGGTTGCTGGCCATCTTCTTGGGCGGTCGCCTGGCAGGCTACATGGCGTTCGCCGTCGTGGTATGGGCGGCTGGTTTGGCCATTCCGCTCGACCTGCGTACCCGCGCCCTGGTCTTCGGGCTGGCCAACTTCGGGTTGGCGGCTCTGTTGGGTTTCTCGGCGTGGTTTCCGCGCCGCCGTTGCGCAAAGGCCCCGGACGAGCGCCCCACGCGCCTCTATCAGATCGGCGCCGCGGATCGCTTCCGGCCACCCGCCGCCCTCACGCTCGGCTTCCTCACCGGGCTCAATCTGTGCCCGCCGTTCGTTGCCGCCGGCGTTCGCGCCGCAGCGACTCACAGCTTGCCCGGCGCGCTCGCATTCTTCGCGCTCTTTTTCGCCGGGACATCCGTCTGGTTCCTCCCCTCGCTCGCGGTCAGCCCGCTGCGTCGCTTCAGTGCCCTTCCGGTCGTGGCCCGCATGACCATGGCCGCTCTCTCGATCTATTACGCCTACTTGGGAGTCGTGAGCGTGGCCTCCTGGCGGCTGGCTCCAGGCCGAGCCGGGAATCTTGTCATTTCTATCACTGGGATGGTGTTCCATGCCTGACCGAGCTCGTTCGATCGCGCTCGCTCCTCCGCGCGGAATCGGGCGGTCGCTTCTCCTGACTGTTCCCATTGCCCTGTTCACGCTGCTGCTGTTCACGCCTACCCTCCGCCAGCCGGGCTGGCCCGCCAAGCTAGCTGCGCTCGTCGCCTGGGTCTTCATGATCGCGTTGTTCTTCCTGATGATGCGCACCCGCGAGACCTATCGCTGGCGCCGGATATTCTTCATCACCTTGGGATTCCTGTTTCCGGTTGGCTTTATCTGGGATCTCGTCGCCCTGCGCTCGTCGATGAGCATCCCCATGGAAAGGATGATCTCCGGCGACACGCCTTTCTGCTTCATGGTGCTCCCCATGACGCTGATCCCAGCCGCGCTGACGAAAACCATCATCTTCCCGGGCTCAATCCTCCCGACGCCCTCCAACCCACACAGCATCGCCATGATGGTGGCGCTGTGGCTGCTTGCCACCATCATTCTCGGCAAGGCGTGGTGTAGCTACGGTTGCTTCTTCGGCGGGCTGGACGAGGGCTTCTCCTCGATCGCCAAGAAGGCGCGCCTGCGCAAGATCAACCCACGGTGGCGCCTCGCGCCTTGGGCGATTCTGGTGGCCATCGTGCTGCTTTCTGCGGCCACCTACGAGCCCATCTACTGCATGTGGCTCTGCCCCTTCAAGGCGGTCACCGAGTTTCCCCAGGTGCGCTCCACCCAAACGGCGCTCCAGTTCGGGATCTTCGTCGCGCTTTTTCTGGGCCTGGTTGTCGTGCTGC
>Ga0326728_10001937_pt1 | contig 70808 bp, 60 predicted proteins | sample MB3enrmetagenome_FD_207602 | JGI IMG/M metagenome (GOLD analysis project Ga0326728, IMG submission 207602) | Lab enriched peat soil microbial communities from McLean, Ithaca, NY, United States - MB31MN | ecosystem: Environmental > Terrestrial > Soil > Wetlands > Peat | place: USA: New York... | reverse complement strand
CCGATCGAGTTCTTGCATCGACACAAGAGATGCCTGGTTAACCAGCGTGAGGTTCGGCTGGACACGCTGTCCTTTCCCAATGCTCTCCGCTCCGCTCTCCGCGAAGACCCGGACGTGGTGCTGATCGGAGAAATGCGCGACCTCGAGACCATGGAGTCGGCATTGCGCATCGCCGAGACGGGCCACTTGACGTTTGCCACGCTCCACACCAACACCGCGTCCTCCACCGTGCATCGGATTATCGATAGCTTTCCGGCTCAGCAACAGTCCCAGGTTCGCTCGCAGCTTTCCCTGGTTCTGGAAGGCATTCTGTGCCAGAGCCTCGTGCCTCGAGCCGACGGCCAAGGGAGGGTGATGGCCATGGAAATCCTGATCCCCAACCCCGCCATCCGCAACCTGATCCGGGAGGACAAGATTCATCAGATTTACTCCCTCATGCAGGCGGGACAGGAAAAGCTGGGCATGCAGACTTTCAATCAGTCGCTCCTTTGGCTTTATCAGAAGGGGTTGATCACCCGGGATGAGGCCTTGGGCGTGACGGGCAATCGGGATGAGCTCGAGGACATGATGCGGCGCGCGGCGGCGGGAGAGATGGGACAGCGACCCTCGCGCGTGCTGGTGGGAAGGCGGTAGGGAAAAAGCAGTGGCTAGTGGTCAGTGGTTAGTGGCTAGTGAAGAGGTGGCTGGTGGCTCGCGAAAAACAAGGAAGGGCCTTTTCATCATTCATCCTCATCCGTCGTTGGTTTTCACTAGGCACTAGCCACTCGCCACTAGCCACTGCTTCAAGGAGGTGACAAGAAATGGCAACTTTTGATGCTCGCAGACCCCGCACGGGGACGATCACGATGGGAAATCAGGCGGCCGTCGCCGGTCGCCGAGTCAATGGAGCCGCCTTGCCACGGACGGCGGCTCAGTCTATGCGGGCAGGGGAGGTGAAGCGCGCCGCTGCCAAGGCTCGAAGCGTCAAGATTAAGGTCAAGTCGAAGGAGTTGGCGATCTTCACCCGGCAGTTCTCGGTGATGATTGAGGCGGGACTGCCCCTGGTCCAATCCCTTGAGATCCTCGCGGAGCAGCAGCAGAACCGGGGATTTGCCGGAGTCCTGCGCGGGGTTCGCTCTGCCGTGGAGAGCGGGGCCACTTTGGCCGGCGCCATGCACCAGTATCCCAAGGTCTTCGACGGACTTTTCACCAGCATGATCGAAGCAGGGGAGGCGGGTGGCATCCTCGATTCCATCCTGCAGCGGATGGCGGCGTACATCGAGAAGGCGGTCAAGCTCAAGCGGGCCGTCAAGTCGGCCTTGATTTACCCAACCACGGTGCTGGTGGTTGCCACCGGCGTCATCTTTCTGCTGCTGTGGAAAGTGGTGCCGATTTTCACCACGCTGTTCGTCGGCATGGGCGTGGATCTGCCGCTCCCCACTCGGATCGTGGTGGGCCTGAGCCACCTGGTGGCTAGCTTTGCCTGGTTGGCGGTTCTCTTTGCGATCGCGGTCAGCGTCCTATTTCGGCAGTACTACCGAACGCCGCGGGGGAGGCTCGTCATCGACGGTCTTATCCTGAAGGTTCCAGTTCTCGGCAGCGTGATGAGGCGGATCGCCGTGGCGCGCTTCACCCGCACTCTGGGCACCCTGCTTTCCAGCGGCGTGCCCATGCTCGAAGCCATGGAAATCACCGCCCACACCTCCGGCAATGCCGTGGTGGAGAAAGCCATCCTGGACGTGCGCAAGGCGGTGGAGACGGGGCGGACGGTGGTGGATCCGCTACGCGAAACCGGAGTCTTCCCCAACATGGTGGTGCAGATGGTAGGCGTCGGAGAGCAGACCGGCGCGCTCGACAACATGCTGCAGAAGATCGCCGACTTCTACGAGGACGAGGTGGACGCGGCGGTGGCGGACTTGCTGGCCGCCATGGAGCCCATGATCGTCGTCTTCCTCGGCGTGGCGGTGGGCGGAATCGTGATCTCCATGTACCTGCCCCTGTTCAGCCTCATCGGTAAGCTGGCGGGGTAGGCGGGGCCGATTGCCCGAGAGTGGAAACTCGCCCTCAGTTGGGGAGCATCGCTTCGCTGACCGAGTTTCCAGTTTCGAATTTCGAGTTTCCAGTTTCGAATTTCGAGATTTCGACTTTGGCCAATCGACAATCGACCCTCGTCAATTCGTAACACCTACAGGCCTTGCTTCCGGGGAGTTCCCTCCTTATAATAATCTTGGAAGTTAATGCAACCTGCCTTTGAGTTACAGTCCTGGCTGCGCTGGGTCATTCGAATCCGGTTTGTCATCATTACGGCCGTCTTTGCCATCGAACTGGCGCTTCGGCAGTTTGCCCCGCGACCCACGGGCGGCCTCTCCCTCAATGCTTTGGCGGCCACGGTCGTCCTCTGGTACGTTCTGGGGCTGTTCTTTCTGATTTACAATCAGCTCAGCCACGACTACGTGCTTCAGGCCAGCCTCCAGACTTACTCGGACCTCGTGGTGATCACCGCCTTGGTGCACGTGACCGGGGACCTGGACAGCAACTACATGTCGCTTTACCTGCTGGCGATCATCATCGCCAGCGTGCTCCTGCCGCGGGCGCAAGGATACCTGGTGGCCGGCGTGAGCTTCATTCTTGCTGGCTCGCTTCTGGAGCTGGCTTACCTTCCCAACCTCTACCCGGAGTCGGCCAGTTCCTGGCCGTCCTTCCGTACGCTCGCCACCTCGTCGCAGCATACGGTGGACCTGGTCACGCTGCAGATCAAGATCGGGGCGAGCCTTTTTGGCTTCTTTGCCGTGGCGTATCTGGCGAACTACCTCGCCGAGAGGCTACGCCAGACGGGCGCCGAGTTGAGCGTCAAGCGCGGGCAGGTGGCCAGCCTGCAGGCTGTGAAGGAGAACATCATCCGCAGCATGCGCGGCGGGCTGATTTCGACCGGCCTCAATGGAACGATCAACGAGGTGAATCCCGCCGGCGCCGCCATCCTGGGCCGCTCACAGGAGGAGTTGAAAGGCCTGAGCATCCTCGACGTCCTCCCCGAAGCCGAGTTGGAGGGCCCCCCAGCCGGCTCTCCACCCGCAATTTCACGCCGCGAATTCACCCACCGGAATCCTCGGGGGCAGGAACGGATTCTGGGAATCTCGGCGTCACCCCTGGTGGTGCCGGAAATCGGCGTCGTGGGGTGTGTGTACACTTTTCAGGACCTCACGGATGAGAAGCGACGCCAAGCCGAAGATCGCGTCAAGGAACGCATGGCGACGCTGGGTCGTATGGCCTCGGCCATCGCCCACGAGATCCGCAATCCGCTCGCCTCGATTGGCGGCTCAGTGAAGCTGCTCGAGAACATCTCGAACCTGGACGAGGACCAGTCAAAGCTGATCTCCATCGTCAGCCGCGAGTCCGAGCGGCTCAACAAATTGGTCTCAGATTTTCTGCTTTACTCCCGCGACCAACGCTTCGAGTTTCGGGAGGTCGACGTCACGAATCTCCTCGAGGAGACCCTTCTCTTAGTGGAACACCATCCCCTGTTCGGCCCGCACACCCGGATCGAGCGGAAGCTCCCGCCCGGCCCCATCCTCGTCTCGGCGGACGCAGACAAAATCCGCCAGGTCTTCTGGAACATCTGCGACAATTCGCTCAAGGCGATGCCCGACGGGGGCACGCTGGCGGCGGAGATTGAGGCGGATGGCGGGAACCCCAACCAGGGGCACATCCGGGTGACGATCTCGGATACCGGCGCCGGCTTCACGGAGGAGCAGCTCAAGAAGGCCTTTGAGCCGTTCCAGTCGGGCTTTCACGACGGCACCGGATTGGGTCTGGCAATTGTGTACCAGGTGATCCAGGGCCACGGCGGCCGGATCCAGGTTGAGTCGGCGCCGGGAAAGGGAGCGCGGTTTGTGATTCACTTGCCGCAGAGCGGGAAGACAGGGACGGCCGCGGACGATAGCCGATTGAAAGTGGCTGATTGAGAATCGCCAACGCAGCCGCTTCCCAATCGTCAATTTGCCAGATGCCGGAAACGGCGTTGAGTCCTTCAAATGATAAACTCACTGATTCCCATAATGCTGTTGTTGATGTTTCCCGCGTCGCCTCAAGCTGCTCACGGGCACTTGGACGTGCCGTTTTCGTGTGACTGTAGACTTGGTTCGAGTGCAACGCCCTATCACGTCAGAGTCATTCAGGAACAGCAACACGCAAGGGTGAACTTCTCAAAGGTGGAGCAACCATCGGACCAAGAGAAGATCGAAGTTCAAGGCACTCTGGTCGAGTTTCAGCTCATCGGCACTGATCTGGTCTTAATCTTCGATTATCCTGGTCCGCACACGCTCGTGTTTTCCGATGATCGAGGACAAATTCGACGGGAACTGGACTGCTCGTCCAATTCCACGGCGTTGTTTACCTGGAGTCGTGCGGTCTGCTTTTCGGGTAAGCGGATTGATCACGATGGCGTGGTATCACCCGAAAGAGCGATCATTTACGATCGCTTGCAGCACCCATACAAACCCCTCTCCGATGTTCCCTTCGAAATGCTCTACCCAGAGCTGGCGAAAGTGTCAGCAAGTAGCGTGGACCTCCGCCCCTGAGTGCCACAGACTCGTAGCCCCGAGTCTCTCCTCGGATGGGGCTCCCAATCTTGTCTGTCAATCTTGTCTTGACGAATCTCCGGCCGCACGATATGTTGGAAAGCCCGGAACCAATCCAGGCAAAACTGCTTCTGTTATCAAGCGCAGAAAAGACTTTGATGGAGGCCCCATGAACGCCAAGACCGTCCTGGAGTTTGCCGCTAACAACAACGTTAAGATCGTCGACCTTCGCTTCACCGATCTGCCGGGGTTGTGGCATCACGTGTCCTATCCCATTCACGAGGTCGACGAGCAGTCGTTCGAAGACGGCTTCGGCATGGACGGTTCCAGCATCCGTGGTTGGGCCGCCATCCACGAGAGCGACATGCTGCTGGTCCCCGACCCCTCGTGGTACATGCTCGACCCGTTCACCGACGTTCCCACCCTGGTGATGATCGGCGACATCGTCGACCCGGTGACCAAGCAACATTATCTGAGGGACCCCCGGAACGTTGCGAAGAAGGCCGAGAACTATCTCGCCTACACGGGAATCGCCGACACCGCCTATTTCGGCGCCGAGGCGGAGTTCTTTATCTTTGACAGCGTCCGCTTCGATCAGGCGGCGCAGCACGGGTATTACTTCATTGACTCCGAGGAAGGACGCTGGAACTCGGGGCGCGAGAAGGATAACCTCGGCTACCGCCCCCGCTACAAAGAAGGTTATTTCCCGGTCCCGCCCACCGACCACTATCAGGACCTGCGCAGCGAAATGGTGCTGACGATGGAGAAAGTGGGCTTGGAGATCGAGTGTCACCATCACGAAGTAGCCACGGGCGGCCAGTGCGAAATCGACCAGCGCTTCCGGCCCCTGGTGAAGTCGGCAGACGGCATGATGCTCTACAAGTACGTCATCCGCAACGTCGCCTACCAGTACGGCAAGACGGTCACCTTCATGCCCAAACCCATCTATCAGGATAATGGTTCGGGCATGCACACGCACCAGAGCTTGTGGAAAGAGGGCAAGCCGCTCTTTGCCGGCGACAAGTACGCCGGACTCAGCCAGATGGCTTTCTGGTATATCGGAGGGCTTCTGAAGCACTCTCCGGCGCTCGCCGCTCTGATCGCGCCGACCACCAACTCCTACAAGCGGCTGGTGCCCGGTTTTGAGGCGCCCGTCAATCTCGCTTATTCGCGGCGCAACCGCAGCGCCGCCGTCCGTATCCCGATGTACTCGGCCAGTCCCAAGGCCAAGCGCCTGGAGTACCGGCCGCCGGACCCCTCCTGCAATCCTTATCTCGCCTTCGCCGCCATGATGATGGCGGGACTGGACGGAGTCGAGAGCAAGATCGATCCGGGCGAGCCGCTCGACAAGGACATCTACGACCTCGGCCCGGAGGAGATGAAGGCCGTGCCTTCCATGCCCGGCTCGCTCGAGGAATCCCTGCGCCACCTGGAGAAGGACCACGACTTCCTGACCAAGGGCGACGTGTTCAGCGAGGAGCTGATCGAGACCTGGATCGATTACAAGATGAAGAACGAGGTCCAGGCAATTAACACGCGACCACATCCCTACGAGTTCGCGCTGTATTACGACATCTGAGAACCCTCACCCACCGCTTCGCGGTCCCCCCTCCCCCAAAAGGGGGAGGGCTGGGAATCCGAATCAGAAGCTCCAGCCCTCTCTTGGGGAGGACCGGAAACCCGAATAAGAAGCTCCCACCCAAGGCCGGAAACCCGAATGGCAAGCTCCAGCCCTCTTCCACTGGGAGAGGGTGCCGAACGGAGTGAGGCGGGTGAGGGTACTCGCGCCGCGATTCCTCAGACCGTCCGTCGAGCAGAACCGGTTTCCGGCGATCCCCTGCAAGGGCCTTGGGAATGCCAGCCCTATTGGGATATAACTTCTTTAGTTTCATAGAGATCGTGGGATAACAGAAATAAGTACCTTTGTTTTCAATAACATCGTGGGATGTTCCAACAAGGATTTTTACGGCCCTTTGTTTTCATCAACATCGTGGGTTGTTCCTTCATATTGAGTATGTGTGGCGGCGGTTGGGGGAGGGATTTTGGCCCGGATTCGCAGCAGCATCGAGGTGAGGCGCTCGACTTTGCGAAAGTTGGAGTCTTCCGATCTCAACATCAATTGCGCCTGCGGATGGGTGGGCGCCAGCATGGTCGTGCGGTAGTAAGGGTCCGTCGCGTATTCGAACTCTTTCAACTCTTGGGCATGGGATACCTTCCGCGACTCCATCTCCGCCTCCAGGCGTTCCCGCAATTCGCGGCGCACGGCGGGACGGTGGTGGCCTTCGGCAATGGGCAGGTCCGGCATCGCTTCCGGACCCTCGTACCCGGCGGGAGCCTTGCCTTGGACCGGCGTCCCGGGTTTAAGCAGCCGGTAGAGAACCATCTGCATATCCCAAAACCTGCCCTTGGGCTTGTCGCCGAAAACGTCGGCAAAGGCCAAAATCTCATCGAAGCCGGTGGTGAAATCCTCCTTTTTGGTAGCCTCTACTAACGCCTTCAAAGTGGCCTGCGCCTCTTTGAATCGCGCTTCGGCTTCGCGAGTAAGTCGAGCCGCGTTCTCGTCCAGCCTCTGGAGCTGGCGCACCGCCACGCTTTCCTGCCAGCGGTCGTCACGCTCGCAGCGCCACAGGGCCCGCGCCAGGCGCTTCACCAGCCGCGCCTCGAAGCCCGGGGCAGGCTGCCAGGCGGCCATCACCTCTTTCAGCAGCGTCTTGAAGTCCTCGGGGTCTTCGCCCAGCGCGCGCAAGGCCTCGCCTTCCGCTTGCGAGTAGAAGCCATGCACCGTCTTGGCATCGCGCATTCGCTCCATGCCCTCGGGCGTGGCCGGGCCCTCCGATTGCCGGCCGTTGGCCTGATTGGCGGCTATTTTGGCGGGGGTCATCTCGGGCGGTTTCACCAGCGACATCGCGACTCCTTGCGCCGTCCGGCCCCGGCGAGCTAGGCCAGGATCGTCCGACAACGAAGGTAGATAACGGTACAGTATACTGACACTGTCGCCACGTGTCAAGAAAAATATTTTACGCCTGAACCAGCTCGGCGGATTTCCCCGAACCGAGCAAGCGTAGCGCGGACCTGTTCCTCAAGGTCCGCGGCTTTTGCTGAGGATTGGTGGACGAACGGGCGAACCTACAAGTCAGGTCCGGGCTCCTCGGTGCAATGGGTTCAAGCGCCGCCCTTTCGATCGAAAATAGGCACGCGAACTCACCCAGTAGAGTCCTGGTATCGTTGTCGAACCCTCGGTAATTTCCACCGGCTGTGCAGTGTACTTCCCCTCATAAACCGGGATGAGCAATTTTGACCAGACGGGTGAGCCATACTGAGCTTACATGCGTATTACGCGCAGGGTACAAACACGGTGCGTCCGGATTCCAGTCAGGATCTGGCTGGAAACGGATGCAAAGGAGGATCAACATGCTTTGGACCATTTTCGCGATTCTGGTAATCTTGTGGCTGCTGGGCTTTGGATTCCACGTTGGCGGAGGACTCATCCACCTCTTGCTCGTAATTGCCGTGGTTGTGTTGGTGTGGAACCTGATCGCCGGCCGCAGATCATCGCTCTGAGGCGGGCCGAACAAGCGAAACCTCAACCCGCTTTCTCACCATGACAGGGGAAGTGGATTGATTCATTGAAATCATTGGTCCATTGACCCATTGAAGAGCAAGAGCAATGAGTCAATGAACCAATGGGGCAATGAACCAATCCTCTCCCCTTCGTGGTGAGAAATCCGGGTTAAGCAAGCGTAGCGCGGGCCTGCTCCGAGGTCCGCGGCTTTTGCTGAGGATTCCTCAACGAACCGGGGACCCACAAATCAGGTCCGGGCTACCTTGGTTTTGTGTTGACCGCATCGCAAGAGTGGGCGTCAGGAGCCAAGAGTGAATGAGTGAAAGATGGACAGCTTTCCGCTCACCGCCTAATATCTCACGTGCAGCCCCGTTGACCGGCGGCGGCTGGCAGAGGGTGTTTGTCGTCTGCTCTGCGGCACCTGAGCTTCCCATCGTCGTTGAGAGCGACAAAGACGGTGATTTCGTCCCCTGCCCTGCGCTCCAGGGCTGTTACAGCCAGGGGGAAACCTACGAAGACGCCGTCGCGAACATTAAGGACGCCATTCGGTTGCACGTCGCGGATCGCGTGGCGGATGGCGAGAAATTCCCCAACCGGTCTCCGTGAGCCTCTGAAACTCCGCCGAGGAGCAGGCCTTTACTCCGCATTGCTTACTGCCTCGCCTGTGACTCGCACGTAACTTGCTGATTCCACTGGAAGCGGTTCGGGCGAGTCGCACCCCCGTTCAATCCGGCCCCGCCGGCGGCCGAGCTATTTCCTGTCACGGGAGCCTGGTGAAACTCCGCCGAGGCCAAGGGCTGGGGATCTGGCAATCGGCACCAGAACATTGCAGGATTGGTGACGCCCGTCACTGGAATCGGTGACGCCCATCATAGTTTTATCTCTGGAAAGCCGCAAAGTGTAGAGAGGTGCAACGGGCATGCTGGATTCTACAACGATTCACAGTGGCACCGAGCAAGCCGCAAACCGCGGGCGTCGAAATTCTCAGCATCTGGTCTTGCACTGTTCTGCGAGTCCGCAGGAAGCCGCAAGCTGGCGGCTTAGGAGAAACGTGAATGAGTAAAGCTATCCTTTACGATGCTACTATCTGTATCGGATGCAAGCTCTGCGAGAAGGGCTGCGCCGAAAGAAACAAGCTGCCTTATGACGACAATGTCGCCGCCGAACAGACCATGTCCGCGCACAAGCTCACCTTCGTTATGATCAGTGGCGACAAGTTCATGCGCCGGCTGTGCATGAATTGTGAAGACCCCACCTGCGCCTCGGTGTGCCCGGTGGGAGCACTCCGCAAGACTGCCAGCGGCCCGGTGATCTACGAGGAATCGCGCTGCATCGGGTGCCGATACTGCATGCTGGCCTGCCCGTTCGGCGTCCCGAAGTACGAATGGGGCAAGGTACTGCCGCGGGTGCGCAAATGCGACATGTGTGCGGACCGCGTGGCGGCAGGGCGCCCCACCGCCTGTGCCGAAATCTGCCCCACCGGGGCTACGAAGTTCGGAGACCGGGACGAGCTGATGGCGGAAGCCAAGGATCGAATCGCCAAGGCTCCGAATCAGTACGTCAATCGCATCTATGGTCTCGAAGAAGTGGGCGGGACTTCCGTGCTCTTGCTCTCCAGCGTTGGGTTTGAACGGTTTGGGTTCAACAGCCCTACGGAGCCGCTGCCGATCCTCACTTACCGCGTGCTCTCTCACGTTCCGGACATCGTCTCACTGGGCGGGGTCTTGCTGGGCGGAATCTGGTGGATCACCAACCGGCGCACGGAAGTGGCCGCCGCCGAAGGCCAAGCCAAGGAGCCTGGTGGCAAGGAGCCGAATCGAAAGGAGAGGCGACAGAAATGAACCTGCCTAAGCTCACCTTCTGGAAAGCGGTGATGGTGGTTGTTTTTCTCGGGGGAGCCTATGCGACGCTGCTGCGCTTCACCCGCGGTTTGGGCGCCGCCACCCACCTGAGCGACTCGTTCCCCTGGGGACTGTGGATCGGCTTTGACGTCCTGTGCGGCGTCATGATGGCGGCGGGCGGCTTCACGCTCACCGCCACCGTCTACATTTTCAACATCGAGCGTTTCCGGCCCATCATCCGCCCCACCGTCCTCACCGCCTTCCTGGGCTATGTGTTGGTGGTCGTGGCGCTGCTCTTTGACCTCGGCCGTCCTTATCGCATCTGGCACCCGCTGGTGATGTGGAACCCTCGCTCCGTGATGTTCGAGGTTGCCTGGTGCGTGACGCTCTACACGGCGGTGCTGGCACTGGAGTTTGCGCCCATCGTTTTCGAGCGGCTGCGCCTGGAGAAGGCGCTCCGCATCCAGCGGGCCATCTCCATTCCGCTGGTGATTCTGGGCGTGCTCCTCTCCACCCTGCACCAGTCTTCGCTGGGCAGTCTCTACCTGATCGTTCCCGGCAAGCTTCACCCCCTGTGGTACAGCCCGCTGCTGCCGGTGTTCTTCTTCCTTTCAGCGATCTCGGTGGGCCTGGCCATGACCATCTTCGAGTCGTACATGAGCTCGAAGGCTTTCGGCAAACAGCTTGAATTGCCTTTGCTGATCACCCTGGGGCGGGTTTTGCTGGTAAGTCTCCTCGTCTATGGGGTCCTGCGCCTGCAGGATCTCTATCATCGCGGAGCTCTCAGGTATCTGCGCCACCCGGGCTATGAGGCCGACCTGTTTCTGGTGGAGGTGGTGCTGGGCCTCGCGTTGCCGATCGCCCTGCTGCTGAATCGCAGGGTCCGTGAGAGCACGGGCGGGCTTTATTTCGCCGCTGTCCTCGTCCTGCTGGGTTTTATCACCAATCGCCTCAATGTGAGCATCACCGGCATGGAAGCGTCCGCCGGCCTGCATTACGTTCCCAAGTGGACTGAAATTGCCGTCACGGGCAGCATTGTGGCCGCCGGCTTTGCCATCTTTGGTCTGGCCGCAAAATACCTGCCCATTTTCCCGGAAGGGCCCCTGGCGCCGGCGCCGCGAGAGGTCGATCACCTGCCGGCAATGAAACGTTACGAGTTCGGTTCAGGAGGCTAACATGCGGATCTTAGGTCGGCTACTGGGAGTAAGCCTCTTCCTGATTTGGGCCAGCGCGCTTGCCCCGACTGCGGCCCTCGGCGAAAACAAATACGGGTTCGGACAGAAAAACTTCGCCAAGTTCCTGGAGTATCCGGACGCCGAAAAAGTCGGCTCCGACCAATGCCAAGCCTGCCATCAGGGCGAATTCAAGAGCTTTCGTCACAGCGCCCATTCCCTGCAAGCCCTCGAATGTGAGGACTGCCACGGCGCCGGCAGCTTGCACGTCAAGAGCGGAGACGGCTCCGGCTGGATCGTCAGGTTCAAGCAGCAGCCGGTCGAGGCGGCGAACGGCGCCTGCCTGAGTTGCCACAACCAAAGTGAAAAGCTCCACAACTGGTTAACGGGAAGTCACGCGGCGAATGGCGTCCGATGCGTCGACTGCCATGAAGTCCACGCCCAGGAAATCCAGGCCGGAACGCAAACCCGGATGAACTTCGAGACGATGACTCCGGGCAGCGTCACGGTCCTCTCCCGGCTGGAACCGGAAAGCAGCGTGAGGCTGGAAAGCCGGTCGAAGACCAACGATGCCTGCCTGAAGTGCCATCAGGCGCAGCGAGCGGAGATGAGCTTGCCCTACCACCACCCGCTGCGGGAAGGCAAGATTAGCTGCGTGGACTGCCACAACCCGCACGGCGGCCCGGCGGGCAACAATCTGCGGACGGCCAATGGCAATCAGCTCTGCCTGACCTGTCACGCCCAATACCGTGGCCCTTTCAGTTACCAGCATCCTCCCGTCACCGAGAACTGCTTGATTTGCCACTCGCCGCACGGCTCGCCGAACGCGCAACTCCTGACGGTGAGTCAGCCCGCGCTGTGCATACAGTGCCATTCCGACCACCACAACGGGGCCAACTTGCCGCTCGTCGATCGCTGTACGAATTGTCACGGATCGATCCACGGCAGCGACATCGGCACGGCCACTGGTGGCAGCCGATTCCTCGACAAGGGAGGGCTCGGCGTGCCCGGCTTCCCACAGCCGGCGGCGGCTGGAAACCTTGCGGCGCGCGGTTCCTCGATGGCGCTGGTCCCGGTTGCGGCGCACTCCGCTGTCGTTGGCAACACCTTTGCGCATACCCCGGTCAGTGCGGCTTCGTCGCTATCGCAGCCTGCCTTGATGGCATCGCACGCCGTGACCGCTCTCCCCGCGATGGCTCCCTTTGCTGGGGCGATGGCGAACGTGTTCTCGGCGTTCCCGGGCGGAGTGTCCGCCGGGACGGCTGCGCCTGCCGACGTGGTGACGTCTCCTGACAGTTACTGGAGCTTGTACTTCACGCCCGGGGCCTATCGGTTTCTCAACGTGACAGGATATGGCGGCCGGGTGGGCGAGTACGACAGCCTTCAGGAGGCCTTCGGAGGACAATTCGAATCAGCCTACATCTCCGTTCCGCACCACCTCAGCCTGCTTACACGCGGCACCGTCCTGACCGGATCCGACTTCGACATCACCTCGCAATTTAATCTTGGCCGGGAACTGGAAGTCGGAGCGGACATCCGCAGCTTCTTCGAGCAGCAGGATGATAATCCCTTCTACTCGAGTGTGATTTCTCCCGACATCGGAACCACCGACCTTATTACGCCCGGGTCCGTCTTCGGAGTCAAGAGGCGGCTCGGCAATGCGTACGCCCGGCTCAAGCTGCCGAACTTGCCCGTTCATTTATTCGTCAAAGGAGGCTGGCAGGCCAGGGTCGGACACACCCAGCTGGCGTATTTTGATGAGAACATCGACACCACCTGCACCACCTGCCACTTTACGTCGCAATTGCAGGCGCTCAATTACACCACCCGTGACATCGGTGGAGGCGTGGAAGTGAACGTGCGCGGCGTCGACCTGAAGTATGAGCATGATTTTAGCAGCTTCAACGACCGGCTTCCCTTCCCGTCCGCGGCTCTGGGACCGATGTTGACCGAGATCGAGCCGGGTCCGATCCCTGTGCCTGACACGCCCGCCGGCACCTATTATCTCAATATCCCGGCCCCGAGCCAGTACTCGGCGGATTCGCTCAGCCTGAGTTGGACGGCTTCCCCCAAGCTGGCTTTCAATGGCCAAGCGAGTTACCGGCGCGGGCGCGACGTGTTCACCGGCCACCCCCAGAACGAGTTCGACTCCGATACCACGCTGAGCTGGCATCCCCAGGATCGCCTGCGCCTCACCGCGGACTACCACCAGCAGAACCTAGTGAACGACTTCGTCCCGTACTTTGCGTACTTCGGCAACATGTCCTACCACAAGCACTGGGCCGGCCTGAAGGCGGATTATGAGCTGGCGAATCACCTGGACTTCGAAACCTATTACCGGTACACGGGTATCAGCCGCTCCAACGCCTTCCTGTGGCCGCAAATCTATTCCTTTGACAATACCGACCTGCTGCAAGTCGTTCCGTCGTCGTCTAGCAACACGACGGGTTTGGCGTTGCGCTATCACGGCGGTGGCTGGAGCGCCCGCGCCGGCTACGAATGGACCGGCACGCAAAACCCGGGCTACTTGACCGATCCGATGAACAACAACCGCATCTTTGGGAACGTCACGCTCACCCCGGCGCACTGGCTGACCTTTACCAACGACAACAGCTTCATCGTGCAAAACGGCTTCCCAGTGATTCAGCGCCGGAACCGGTTCTATACGGAGACAGCCGACGCCGCGCTGACCTTCGGGCCCAATTGGAACCTCGACCTCGGATACTCCTACCAGCAAGACAATCTGGTCACCTACATGGCCTTTCAGAATGACCGCGGTGTCCACTACGTCATCGATGAACCCTTCGTGCCCTATCGACAACTTAGCCAAACCTATTGGGTGCAGTCGGCGTACAAGTTCAAGCAACGTTGGGGGCTGAATCTCGGGCTTTCGCACAATTCGGCGCACAGCGGGATGCTGCCTGACGTGAATCCCAATGATTACCTGCAACTGGGCAACGCAAGCTTCGTGGAGCAAGGCACGTTCAACTCCGGCCTGTTCCAGCAGGCCCTGGGGGCGGTGGAGCTGGGATCAACGCTGGGCTCTCAGGTGAATGTTCCCCAACTGATTGGCCAGGGGAAGGTCTTCTATCTCCTGCCTCGCGGATTTGACACCGGTTTCCTTATCTATTACGGCAGCTACCGGGACTTCACCAACCCGAATCTGAACGGAATACTGCGAGGATACAACATTTACTTCGGCCGCTCGTGGTAATTCCGCTTTATTCTCCGCAAGGCAGGGGTACGATGGTACTAGTCCTCTTGTGCTATCGACTATTTACGCACCTCGTCTCATACTGGACTCGTTACGTGCCATGACAAATAAGCATCAAAGTAACAGCACGGGCAAATCGGGCACATAAGGAGAGCGAAAAATGAAGATTGGCATGAGGATTCGTGAACTACGCGAGCAGAAGGGGATGTCCCAAGGAGATATTGAGGAAATCACTGGTCTGCTCCGTTGCTACATCTCTCGAGTGGAGAACGGCCACACCGTTCCCTCGCTCGAGACCCTGGAAAGATTCGCGGTCGCATTGGACGTCCCGCTGTTCCACTTCTTCTACGTGGGCGATAATCCGCCGCCCTCCCCTAACCTGACGCCTCGCGCGACCCTCGAGCAACTGGCTGACGTAGGAGGCAAGGAGGGGGCGAACGCGCGGTTCCTGCTTAAGCTCAAGAGGTACGCCGACAAGATCGCGGATCCAGACCGCGAGGTCATACTGAGCCTGGCTAAGAGGCTCGCCACGCGGTAAGGCCGGCGCGGAGGGGCGGCAAACGCCACGAAAGCGACGGAACAGCCGGGAGAGAAGCGGGGAAAGGCTCGAAGCCGCCCAAGCGCGCTACGGTCGAATCTGCTTGGCCCGCCAAGCCGGGTCATTGATAATGTCAGCTTGGTATGCGCTTTGAGTTTTTTGTCGCGCTTCGGTATCTCAAGGCGAAGCGGCGGCAGGCGGCAATCTCGGTGGTGACGGTGATCTCAGTGCTGGGGATCGCCGCCGGTGTGTGCGCGCTGGTGGTGGCGCTGGCCATCAACAATGGTTTCCGCGAAGAGCTGGAGAGCCGGCTGCTGGGCGCCACGTCCAACATCAATCTGGTGCGCTCGGCGAACGACGGCATCCGCAACTACGACGAACTCACCGACCGCCTGTCGCGCGTGCCGCACGTGGTGGCGGCGGCGCCCGCGCTTTACGAAGAGGTCCTGGTCTCCAGCCGTCAGCGCGGGCAGGGCGTGGTGTTGAAGGGCATCGATCCGGCGCGCGAGTTGCAGGTGGCCGGTCTCCTCACGCACCTGCGCGAGGGCTCGCTCCGCGAGCTTTCCGAGACTTCTGCCAGCGCCGACCCCATCATCCTCGGCAAGGAGCTGGCCAAGTCGCTGGGCGTTTTCGTGGGCGATACGATCCTGGTGACGAGTCCGCAAGGTTACCTGACGCCGTTCGGTGTGGTGCCCAAATACCAGCGTTTCCGCGTGGTCGGCGTCTTTGACTCCGGCTTTTACGACTTCGACGCCACCTGGGCGTTCATCAGCCTCGGAGCGGCGCAGCACCTGTTCGACCTCACGCACATCGTCTCGGTGATCGAGTTCAAGATCGACGACATCTACCTCGCGCCCGAGGTGGCCGAAGCCATCCAGAAGGCCGCCGGGCAGGGCTTCGACACCAGCACCTGGATGGAGCAGAATCACTCCCTGTTCAGCGCCATGAAGCTCGAGCGCGTCGTGACCATCCTCACCATCGGCCTCATCATGCTGGTGGCGGCGCTCAACATCTTCATCACCCTTGCCATGATGGTGATGGAGAAGAACCGCGACATCGCCGTGCTCATGTCGATGGGCGCGCGCCGCCGCCAGATCTCCGCCGTCTTCGCCCTGCACGGCGTGCTGATCGGGGCCGTGGGCGGAGCGCTGGGACTCAGCCTCGGCTATGGCATCTGCTGGGTCGCCAGCCGCTACAAGCTGATTCCGCTCGAGCCAGACGTCTACGCGCTTTCCTCCGTGCCTTTCCACGTCCGCCCCTGGGATGGCGTGTGGATCGCGGTCGCCGCCTTGGCCGTCAGCTTTTTCGCCACGCTCTACCCGTCGCTCTCCGCCGCCCGGCTCAATCCCACGGAGATCCTCCGCTACGAGTAGAAGGACAGTGGCCAGTGACGAGCATGAATCATCTTGTTGGAGATATTTGGTATCGCGACGGCTTGACAAGGCTCAACTTCTTCGGTACTCTCAAGATATGAATAACGATAAACTCTTGAACGCGCGCCAGGCGGCGCGGCTGCTGAACCGCAGTCACGAGTGGGTCTACACTCAGATCCGTCGAGGCCTGATTCCCGTCCAACTTATCGAAAGGATCGGTTTGACGCGCCCGCCCGCGATCCGTATCGAGGAGAGCGTCATCCAGAAGCTGGCCCGGCGTCTGCGGCGCGTCGACCAAGCGCGGCAAGAGCGTCGGCGGGAGCAGCAAACTAACCAACCCTCGGGGCTCGCCCCTCGAGGCCGCAGAGTCTGACCCGCCCTCACGTTGACAGCATCGCACTTCAAGTGGCGGCGAAATAAACGGGCTTCGCGCCTTCCGTGCTCCCGTCACATCAGCAGCGAGCCCAACCTGTGCCCGGCTGAGCGTCCTCGTTTAATAAGGAGGGGTTTTTGCCGATTTAGGAGTGAGCCCCGGAGCTTACTGCCTCTCCCGCGTCGAGCGATTAAGTTCTTCGCGTCGTCACGCGTCACTTCCGATTGGTGCCTTCGTGTTCTATAGTAGGTAGGGGAAGCTCTTTTCTTGGCGTGTTGGTGGTAAGAACTTCCTTGGGGTCTTTACGGCATAAGTGACACGGTGCGCGTTATGCTCAGAGCCGAGAATCTCACAAAGGTCTACCGTTCGGGCGAAGAAGAAGTGGTGGTTCTGGAGAACCTCAACTTCGAAATTCGCAAGGGCGAGCTTGTGGCGTTGGTAGGCGCGTCGGGCACGGGAAAGACAACGCTTCTGTATCTGCTGGCCGCTCTGGACACCCCAACGCGCGGTGAGGTATACTTTGAGACTGGACGAGTGAGCGAGTTCGGGGAAGAGGAAAGGGCCGTTTACCGCAACACGCGGCTTGGCTTCGTTTGGCAGATGTCCTATCTGCTACCCGAGTTTACCGCACTCGAAAACGTGATGCTCCCCCAGCTCATTCGCGGGCGTGGCTCGGTTGAAGCCCGGGAGAGGGCCTGGCAACTGCTGATGGAAGTGGGATTGGAGCAGGGTTCGAGGCGCCGCGTCGGCGAGCTTTCCGGCGGCGAGCAGCAGCGGGTGGCCCTGGCTCGGGCCCTGGCGAATCAACCGGCGATTCTGCTGGCTGACGAGCCGACGGGAAACCTGGATCACCGCGCGGCCGAGCGCGTTATGGAAATGCTCGAAGGGTTGCACCGCACTCACGGTCTGACGTCGGTGCTGGCGACGCACAACATGGAACTGGCGCGGCGTGCCGACCGGACGCTTCGCCTCGCGAGCGGCAGGTTGGAGGAGATAAATTAGAAATCAGAAATTAGAAACTGGAGGTCTTTAAATTCTGATTTCTAATTTCTGATTCTTGATTTTGAGGCGCTCCACCCAGCGCAATCGCAAGAAGGCCACTGAGGAGCCATGTTCGAGAGATACACCGAGAAGGCGCGCCGCGTCATCTTTTTTGCCCGCTACGAAGCCAGCCAGTTTGGAAGCCCCTATATTGAAACCGAGCACCTGCTGCTCGGTCTGTTGCGTGAGGACAAGGCCCTCACCAATCGCTTCCTGCGCTCTCACGCCTCGATTGAGTCCATCCGCAAGGAGATCGAAGGGCGCACTACCATCCGTGAGAAGGTCTCGACTTCGGTGGACCTGCCCTTGAGCCATGAGTGCAAGCGGGTGCTGGCCTACGGGGCGGAAGAGGCGGAACGCCTTTCCCACAAGCACATCGGCACCGAGCATCTGCTGCTCGGCCTGCTGCGCGAAGAAAGATCTTTTGCGGCGGAGATCCTGCACGAGCGCGGGCTTCGCCTCTCGACGATCCGCGAGGAATTAGGCCGGGTCCAGAGCGAAAAAATGGCCTCCAACCGCTCTAAAGAAACTTCGCTGCTTTCAGAATTCAGCCGCGACCTCACCCAGGCGGCCATGGAGAACCAGCTTGACCCGCTGGTCGGCCGCGAGAATGAGCTCGAGCGCCTGGTGCAGATCCTCTGCCGCCGCACCAAGAACAACCCGGTGCTGATCGGCGAGCCGGGCGTGGGCAAGACGGCGATCGTGGAGGGTCTGGCGCAGCGCATCGCGGACGGTAACGTGCCGTCGTTCTTAGCCGACAAGCGCATTCTGGCCCTTGACCTCTCGCTGATCGTGGCCGGCACCAAGTACCGCGGCCAGTTTGAAGAGCGCCTCAAGACCATCATGAAGGAATTGATGGAGTCGCAGAACGCCATCATCTTTATCGACGAGCTGCACACCCTGGTGGGCGCCGGTTCGGCGGAAGGATCGCTGGACGCGGCCAACATCCTGAAGCCAGCCCTGTCGCGCGGCGAGATCCAGTGCATCGGCGCCACCACGCCGGGTGAGTATCGCAAATCGATCGAGAAGGACCGGTCGCTGGAGCGGCGCTTCCAGGCCGTCAAGGTCGCGCCGCCCAACGAAACCGACGCCGTCAAGATCCTGTTCGGCATCAAGGACCGCTACGAGAAGTTCCACGCCGTCACCTACACTGACGACGCGCTCAAGTACTCCGTTTATCATTCCAACCGCTACATCCCGGACCGCTACCTGCCCGATAAGGCCGTCGACCTGGTGGACGAGGCGGGAGCGCGGGTCAAGCTGCGCCAGAGTTCGCTGCCCGAGGAGATGATCGACGTCCAGAAACGCATCAAGTTCGTGGTGCACCGCATGGAAAGCGCCATCGCCAACCACGAATTTGAAAAGGCACGCTTCTATTCGGACGAGGAGCGTAAGGAACGAGAGAATTTGCGGCTGCTGCGCGAGAAGTACAACATCGACGAGACGGCCATGGGCACCGTCACGCGCGAGGACATCGAAGACGTGGTGGCGCGCTGGACGGGCGTGCCCGTCAACGCCATCAAAGAAGAAGAAATGTCGAAGCTCCTCCGCATCGAAGAGGAGCTGCACCGGCGCGTCATCAGCCAGGATCGTGCCATCTCGGCGCTGGCGCGGGCCATCCGTCGCTCGCGCGCCGGGCTGAAAGCGCCCGGCCGGCCGGTGGGATCGTTCCTGTTCCTCGGTCCCACGGGCGTGGGCAAGACCGAAGTGGCGCGAACGCTGGCCGCCTTCCTCTTCGGAAGCGAGCGTTCGCTGGTGCGTTTCGACATGTCCGAGTTCATGGAGAAGCACTCGGTCTCGAAGTTGATCGGGTCGCCTCCGGGTTACGTCGGCTACGAGGAAGGCGGGCAACTTACGGAACGCGTGCGGCGCTCACCCTACTCCGTGATTCTGCTCGATGAGATCGAGAAGGCCCATCCCGACCTCTTCAACATCCTGCTGCAGGTGTTCGAAGATGGCCAGTTGACGGACGGCCTCGGCAACACGGTCGACTTCAAGAACACCATCATCATCATGACCTCGAACATCGGCGCGCGATATCTGGAAGGGCGCGCCCACCTCGGGTTCCAATCCGCAGCCGACGGCGTCACAGCGAAGAAGAGCGAGGAGCTCGTGCTGGGCGAGGTGAAGCGGCTCTTCAATCCGGAGTTTTTGAATCGACTCGATGAGGTGATCGTCTTCAACGCCCTCACCGACCGAGACCTGCTGCAGATCATCGAACTGCTGGTGGGAACGATCAACCAGAACCTGGCCCACAAGGACATCTCCCTGTCGCTCTCACCCGACGCGGCACAGTGGATTCTGGAGAAAACGTGCGGCGACCGCTCTTACGGCGCCCGCCCACTGCGGCGCGCGCTCCAGAAGTTCGTCGAGGATCCCCTTTCCGAGGCGATGATTCAGGGCGAGATCTCGACGCCGGCAGTCCTGGAAGTGACCGTGGGGGACGAAGGACTCTGCTATCGGCCGATGAGCGACAAGCTGGTCGCGGCTACGCCGTTTTCTCATTAGGGGAACCATCCTTAGGCGGCCCGCCCGGCAGGAAACAAACCACGCCAAGCGGCATCGCCGCCGTCGCTACTCTGCGCGTAAGTGCGACGCTCGGGGTTCGGGTGAGTCGGCGGGCCAACCCGTTGCTAACTCCGGGCATCGGACTGGTTAAGCCAAGAGCCAAGGGAGGCGGAAGTCTGCTTCGTGCGGATGAACCGAGATTGCGATAGGCGCCCGGCGCGCCGGAATGAGTTTGGATGGACCGTGCTCGTGCTCGCTCTGCTGGCGGGAGCGACGCTCAGGGCCCAGGACCAACCCAAACCGCCGGATCAGAAGCCGGCGGATTCTTCTTCGGGCGCGCAGCAACAGCCGCCTGGGGAGAAGCAGCCGCCCGCTCAACAGAATCAACAGGCGCCCCCGCCGTCGAATCAGCAGCAACCGGCGGAGAAAGGCCAGAAGCCGGGAGAGAAACCCGCCCAGCAGCCTCCGGCGCAGCAGCAACTGCAGTTAGAAACGCCCCGAGAGGCGCCAGCGGCTCCGGAACAGCCCAAGGCCGGCCCACCCGCCCCGGCTGTCATGACGCAGCAGGCGCCGCAACAGCAGATCATCGAGGAAATCGTTTTCCGCGGCAACCGCCGCATTCCTGCCGCCACTCTGCGGGCGAGGATTTTCTCTCACGTCGGCGACGGCTACGACGAGAGCGCACTCGAGCGCGATTTCATGGCCCTCTGGAACACTGGATTCTTCGACGACATCCGCCTGGAGTCGGCCGACGGAAAGAATGGCGGCAAGATCGTCACCTTCTATGTCCGCGAAAAGAAGCTGGTCCGCAGTATCGACTACAAGGGCCTGAGCACCGTGCAGACATCCGACGTTCTCGACCGCTTCAAAGAAAAGAAGGTGGGGCTGTCGATTCTATCGCAATACGATCCCGTAGTGATCAAACGGGCGCAGGTCGTGCTGCAGGAACTCCTGGCCGAGCACGGCCGCCAGTTTGCGACCGTGCATTCCCGCACGCGCAACATTCCTCCCAATTCAGTGGCCCTGACGTTCATCGTCGTCGAAGGCCCCAAGGTCAAGATGGGCAAGGTGAGTTTCACCGGCAACACGATGTTTGGCGGATCCCGTTTGGAGCGTGCCATGAAGTACTCGCGGCCGGTCGGCGCACCTCCCTGGTTCTACTGGTTCCACAGGACCTACGACAAGGAGCGGGTCGAGGCCGACCTCGAAAACATCCGCACCCTCTACCAGGAGCATGGCTACTACACCGCCCTCGTTAAAGAGCCGCAGATCAAGATGGTGGATACTCATTCTCGCTGGCCTTTCTTCTTCTACAGTTGGGGACGGGGCAAGCGGGTCGACATTACCATTGGGGTCGAAGAGGGTCCGCAGTACCGGCTTGGCAAGTTCGTCATCCGCGGCAACAAGCTTCTCAAGCAGGAAGTACTGGCGGGGGTGCTGCGGATGAAGACGGGCGACATTTTCGATCTCTCCAAAGTGCGCAAGGCGCTGGAAGACTACAAGAAGCTGTACGGGGAGTTCGGGTATATCAATTTCGTCGCCACGCCGGACCCGGAACGCGACGATAAACGCCATCTGGTCAATCTGGCGCTCGACTTTGACGAGGAGAAGCAATTCATTGTGCACCGCATTGAGTTCTCCGGCAACACCAAGACCCGCGACAAGGTGATTCGGCGCGATTTGCTGCTCGATGAAGGCAACCTTTTTAACACGGCGCTGTGGGACTACAGTGTTCTCCGCGTCAACCAGCTTGGCTTTTTCGATGAGGTCAAGAAGGAGGATTACGACATCAAGCAGAACGCCAAGGATGGCACAGTCGACATTCTGTTGAAGGTGAAAGAGAAGGGGCGGAACTCCATCGGCTTCTCGGGTGGCGTCAGTGGACTGGCGGGGGACTTCGTCGGCATCAATTACGCAACCAACAACTTTCTTGGCTTGGGTGAGACGCTCAGCGTTAACCTGCAGTTTGGAACCTACGAGAAGCTTTACTCTTTCGGCTTCACGGAGCCATACGTGTTCGACCGGCCCATCACCACCGGCTTCACCATCTTCCGGAATGACTACCGTTTCGATCAGTTGCGCCAGACCTTGGCGGCCGCCGGCGTCAACCCCAACTCCGTGCAGCAAACTACTTACACTAACCTGCTCTACCAGAACTTCCAGCAAAACAGCGACGGCTTTACCACGTTTGCCAGCTACCCGCTGCACCGCACGTTTGCCCGGCTGGGCTTAACCTATAGCTTCACGGTGAGCAGCATCCAGACCTTCAGCGCCGCCTCAACAGCCTATTTTGACGCGATCAACTTCCGGGGCATTGCTGGACCGAACGCGCTGAGCGGCATCGTCCAAAGCTCGATCATGCCCACGTATCTCTACAACACGGTGAACAGCCAGTGGAACCCCACGAGCGGGAAATATCTTTCCTTAGGGCTGGCGTTTTCGGGAAGCGCGCTCGGGGGTAACGTGAACACGATTACCCCGACGCTGGAGGCCAAGTATTACCATCCCATCAACAAGCGCCGCAATACGTTGGGCTTTCGCTTGTTGGCCTCGACGGTGGCCGGCTACGGCGGCCGGGTGCCGCCTCCGTTCTCGCGCTTCTATATCGGGGGCGAGACCGATATCCGGGGATTTGACATCCGCAGCATCAGCCCGGTTGCTTTCTTCCCGTCGATCACCTCGGTCTGCAATCGGGACAATGCGGGCAACCCAATTATGGGCGTCAACGCAAGCGGCAACAGTACGGGCGCCTGCGGCTCGTCGACGCAATTCCCTTACAACACCCTGATCTTCCCGGGTGGCGACACCACCGTCGTGACTAACTTCGAGTATACGGTTCCCATTATCCCCGAACGAGTGCAGATCGCCTACTTTATCGACGCTGGGACCGATTTTGTCTGGCACACCAGCCAGCTCCAATTGGCTCCTGCCGCGTTGTCGAACATCACGTCGCAGTTCCCAGACTTTCCTGTGCCCAAAGCCATACAGCCCATCGCTTCTACCAATTACCGTCCACGCAGTTCCACTGGACTCGAAGTGCGGGTGATCCTGCCGGTTGTGAACGCTCCGTTCCGAGTGTTTTACGGTTACAATTGGCTGCGGCTCAATACGGTGGTGACACCTCCACAGATTCTTCCTTCTGTGTCGCTGTTCCCGAATCAAGCGACTTATAATGCCGCACTGGGTTTATTCGCACCTCTTGCGCTGCGTGACCGCAAGGCACGATTGGGTTTCACGGTGGCGCGCACCTTCTAAAGCGCCGCCATTTGAGGTAGAATGAGGGCGAGCAAAAAGCTGGCCTCCAAAAAGGAGTATGAATGAGGAATCAACTTTCGACCATTGTTGCTTTACTGTGTTGCCTGGCAGGAACAGCGGCGGTGCAGGCGCAGAGTCCTGCCGCGGCCTCGGGCACAAAGGTCGGCGTCATCAACATGCAGGCGGCGATCGCCAACACGGGAGAAGGTAAGAAAGCGCTGGCCGACATCCAAAAGAAGTTTGCGCCACGTCGGCAGGATCTCGAAAAACAGCAGCAGGAAATTACCGCCCTGCAGGACCAGTTGCAACGGCAGGCCACAACGCTAAGCGACGACGAGCAGCGGCGTCTGACCCGCGAGCTGGATGACAAACAGAAGATCTTTAAGCGCACCCAGGAAGATGCCCAGGCGGATTTCCAGGCGGAGAATCAGGACATCTTCCAGCGAATCGGACAGAAGATGGTGAAGCTGGTCGATGATTATGCTCTAAAGAACGGGTTTGAGCTGGTGATCGATGCCACGCCGCAGCTCCCGATCTACTACGTCGCGCCGCAGATGGACCTGACGGAAACCATGGTGAAACTCTTCGACGCCGCGAACCCTGTGGCCGCGGAAGCAGCCGCGCCACCTAAGCCCGCGGAGAAACCGGCTGCTAAGCCCAAGCCCTAGTTTGCCGCCGGACAGCGATCCGTTGTTGAGACTCGCGGCACCACCCCACCCAAGGCGGTGGTGTCTCTTCTGTGCCACTTTGCGCCTCCGGGAGACCGCTGCTTCTCGTCGGGTCACCTTCTTGGAGTTGTTCGTCCGATTCGAAGGCGCTAGGGCGCGGCCTTTGGCTCGGCGTGGATGTTGACTCTTGAAATCTGCGGGAAGGCCTTGCGGAACCGGAACTCCAGGTCCTCCGTAATCTCATGGACGCGCGCGACGGAAAGGTCAGGTTCCAGCGTGCAGTGCAGGCTGACCATCACGCTCTGACCCACCTGATGAGCCTCAACCGCATGGCAGTCGAGCACGCCAGGCGTCGCCCGGGCCACCCTCGCCAGGTTGTGCTCCATTTCCGAGGTGACGCCCTGTGCGGCCTCGGCGCTCTCCACCCGCTCGAGGCGCGGCTCAATGTGGATGTTGACGTCGCCCACTTCACGAATTTCCCGCTGGACTTCGCTTTCGAGGCTGCTGGCCCGCTCGTGCGCCTCATCAAGCGTCAACGCGGGATCAAGTTCCAAGTCGAGGTTGACGTTCACATGTCCGTCGACCTGGTAGGCCGAGACGTCATGGACCTGGTAGTTGCGGCGATTGGCGATAGCGCGGATCCGCTCGATCAATTCGCTCGAGGCCGGCTCGCGGGGCGCGGCGTGAACCACCACGTCGGCCGTCGGGAAGAGCTTGCGCACTTCTGATTCGACGGAATCCACCACCAACTGCGCGTGCTCGAACGGGATGTTGCTCTGGAGCGTGACCCGCAATTCCACAAACAGGCGGCCACCGCTCTGCCGGACGCGAATCCGGTCCTGACGCAGCACTCCGGAAACCCGGGACACGGCTTCTGTGATCCTTGCCGAAATTCCCTTCGGAGCCGCGTCCACCAACGCGTCGACGGTGCGCTTGCCTAACCTCAGGCTGATCCCGACGGAAATCCCCGCCACCACCAACGCGGCGATGGGATCCGCACCGAGCAGGGCCGGAACCTTCCAGCGCTCGGCCACGTATACCAGCACGAGCCCGAGAATAACGGTGCCCGACCCATAAACGTCCGTCGAAAAATGCACGGCGTCAGCCTCCAGGGCCTGGCTGTGGTATTTCCGGGCCACGCGAAAAAGAGCGCGCGCGCGCAGCGCGTCCACCACCATCGACGCCACCATCACACCAAAGGCCCACACCGAGGCCTTCACTTGCACGTGGCGGACAAAAAGCCGGCGCATCGCCTCAGTCACAATGAGCGCGCAGGTAACCAAAAGCAGCGCGGTCTCAAGAAGCGCCGAAAGGTGCTCGACCTTGCCATGGCCGAAGGGGTGAGTATCGTCCGCAGGCCGATCCGCGACCCGCACCGAAAGATAGGTCGCCATTGCTGCCAATAAATCCAGCCCGGAATGCGCGGCTTCCGACAGGATTCCCAGACTGCCGGTCAGCACGCCCACCCCGAGCTTGAAGACGGTGAGCAACCCCGCGGCAAGCACGGAGGTCAGCGCCACCGACTGCTTCTGGCGCGTCGGAAGTTGCGGCGCGGAACTATTCTCTGCGGGCATCACCGAGCGCTATTATAGCGCCTGCTTTACCGCGAACGACAGCGGGCGGAAAGGAGTGCGTCAGTTTGCCAGGATTTCAGCGGCTCCGTTCGGAGCCGATGGACTGACCAGCCGGCACGCTGAGATCCTGATGCGCTTCTTCTGATTCCCGACCGCCAGCTTAGCGACCGCCGAGTTCCTCAAGGGCCGCTTCCAGCTCGCTTTGGGCGTGGAGATTGCCCTGCCGCCGGGTGACCTCAATCCCGTTTGTGAGAACGTCCCAGGCCTCTTGGCGGCGTCCCAGCTTCACCAGAAGTCTGCCGGCCTGGTAGTAGGCGGCTGAGTAGTCGGCGTGGCGTGTCAGCAGACGCTCGAAGTGCCCCCATGCATCGTCATCCCGGCCGGCGTTGAGGAGTTCCATCGCCAACGCATAGCGGACGAATGCGTTGTCCGGGTCGGCCGCGAGACTTTCCTCGAGAAACTCGATTCGGGTCTGTTCCATAAGAATCCGCCGGAATCGCCGACTACCGATTGAGAAGAAATCGCCAATCTGCCAGTTCCCTGCCCCGAGTCCCTCCCCGCGACGGCCAGGCCCCCCTCAAATCAGGTTGCAATGAGCCGGTGAGTGACATAGTATAGGCGGCCGGCCGAAAGAAGGCAATCAGTCCGGGTTTTGTGCGGTTTAGTGCCCTGGCGCCTTGCGAGGATGATCCGTTGCAGCCCGGCCGAAAGTAGGAGTACGGGCGCGCTCACCATCCCGTTGCTGGAGTTTCTTTGATGAACTGAACCACACTCTGAGGACGATTCGGATGTGTGTCCCGGGAAGGCTTCAACGATGCTTAGAATGAAGGGAAGGACCGTCGCGGAATCGAAAGCCGAGATGCTGGAAGTCGTGTTGCCCAACGATGCCAACCCGCTGGGCAACATTCTGGGCGGTAAGGTCATGCACCTGATCGACATGGCCGGCGCGATTGCGGCTCACCGCCACTCGCAAGGCCTGGTGGTGACGGTGGCGGTCGATAGCCTGGACTTCGTCTATCCCATCCGAGTCGGCGAGGTCATCCTGCTTCGTTCTCAGGTGACGCGTGCCTTCCACACGTCGATGGAAGTGGAGGTAAAGGTCTATCGTGAGGATTACATGACAGGCGACCGGCGGCAGACGAGTTCGGCCTTCGTGACTTACGTCGGCATCGATTCGGAGGGACGACCCAAGCCGGTCCCGCCGCTGGTCCCTCGCAGCGAAGAAGAAAGGCACCTCTACCGCGAGGCGCTTCGGAGGCGACGACGGAGGCTGGCCGAGGCCGCCCAAATGCATCGCTTCTATTTCGAGAAACGGAGTTAGAATCGAGATTCGAAACTCGAAGCTTGAACTCGAAACTCGAAAACCGAAACTCGGAACCTATCGAAGGTGGCGCGGACTGAAGTTTCGAATTTCGATTTTCCGATTTTGCTTGGCGACAAGGAGGCATCACTCACATGAAGGTAAAGCGCACTAAGGTTTTTTCCGGAACTCCCTGGGAACCACTGGCTGGGTACGCCCGCGCGGTGCAGGCCGGCGAGGCCGTCTACGTTTCCGGGACGACGGGAACGGATCCTTCTGGCAAAGTGCTGTCTCCCGGTGACGTTCGCGCTCAAACCCTCCAGGCGATCCGCAACATCGAGAACGCCTTGCAGCGGCTGGGACTCGGCCTCGAGAATGTGGTGCGCACCCGCATTTTCCTCACCCAGATGGACCGCTGGGAGGAGGTCGCGAACGCGCACAAAGAGTTGTTCGGCGAGATTCATCCGGCCACCAGTCTGATCGGTGTCACGCGCTTGGTCGATCCCGAGATGCTGGTGGAAATTGAAGCTGACGCGATCGCCTGACCGTAAGGCAGTAGGCAGTCGGCAGAAGGCAGTAGGCAGCGGAAGGCAGAAAGGCAAAGGCAGGCATCGGACCACCAACGCGCGATTGCCAACCGCCTTTCAGCCGTCGCTTCACGACATCCTCTTCTCCGCGGGTGGTGCCCGCCAACGAACCCAACCGGTTGGTGGATCTGTTCCGGCAGGCCATCACGCCACGCGCGTGCGTGCGTCTCGGCACATCATCTCGTCGACCGGGGCGAAAGGGCGGGGCTGAAGCGGGTGTGCGACACAGAAGGGGACGCTTTGGCCATTGCGTCGTTCGAAGCCCGTTTCCGAACGTATTAGGTGCGCTAGGAAAAGGCCCGAAGGGCCGAAAGAGTTTAGCCCACGGCGGGAGCCGTGGGATGGGCTCGGTGTTTCACCGTCGAAGAGAATTCAACACAGTAGCCCAACGCCCCTGCCGTGCCGCTGCATGAAGGGGTGGTATTCCGGATTCCGTCAAAACGCGCCGTATCGTTTGCTTCCTGAGCACCGTTCAAGAATATGAACGCAAGGCAAATACTAAGGCAAATGGTGCGTCTCATGATGTCAGACCTTCTCCAAGAGGTGAGGCAGGTTCCATGATTCGGGACTTGTCCTGGGCGGACATGGTGCCCTCCAACCCCAGAACGTTGCCAGCCTTTTCTGGTTCCGGCCGCAGGTCTGCCGTTTGAATACCCGCTTGCCGCAAATTGGGGCAACGAGCCGGAAGCCCCGATTATCCTGGGTTCTATTTGGCGCGTTGCAGGCGGCCGCCTTCGCGGCGGTCGGCGCGCAAGAGCAGAATCGAGAAGATCAGGCCGCAGAAGCCGAGCGCGGCGAACATGATCTGGCTGGCGGTATAGCCATGCGTGGCGTCTCGCAACGCGCCGTTGGCGACCGGGTAGGCCGCCAGACCCAGGTTTTGGATGGCGGTCATCAAACCGAACGCCGTGCCCACGCAGCGCGCGTCCACGATGAGCGGTACCGATGGCCATATGCAGGCGGGGACCAGCACGAAAGCGGCGCCCAGCACGGTCATGGAGAGAACCGGAGAAAGGTGCGTCAGCCCCAGCAGCAGATGGGCGGGAATGATGAGCAGCGAGCCCACCACCATGAGGGTGGCGCGGTGGCCCACCCGATCGACAAAGTTGCCGGCGAAGGGTGCGAGCACCATGGAGGCGGCGATGATGATCGACGTGGTGCCCTGAGCAGTCGTAAACATGTGCGTAAGGTTGTAGAACACCCCGGCGAGGAAGCCCAGTCCTTCCGCGGAAGCCATGGGCAGGCCCCACTTGTCGTGAAAGAAGTCGGTGGCCAGCGCGGTAAAGGGAAAGATGGCGGAGTAGAAAGTAACGCAGATTCCCACGGCGTACCAGTATGAGGGACGAAACTTGCCGACGTCGCTCCAGGCGATCTTGTCGCCAGCGCCGGCCTCGGGCAGATGCAGAATGGGCTCGGCGTGGCGATCCATCAGGGTGTAGATCCAGTTGCAGAGCAGGCTGGCCAGGCACAGCGCCGCCGCGATCCAGAGCGCTCCGCGCCATCCCAAACGGCTGGCCAACAGCTCTTCCGTATTAAAGGAAAAGAGCGTGCCGAGGCGGGCGATGGTAAGGGTGATGCCGAAGGCCATGGCCAGTTCCTTGCCGGTGAACCAGCGCGCGGTGATGGCGCTTTGCGCGACGATCATGGATTCGGAGCCGATACCGAAAAGGACGCGGCCGACATACAGGACGTGCAGGCTGGGCGCCCAGGCGACCATGGCGGCCCCGGCTACCACGAAGCCGGAGAAGATCAGGCTGGCGCGGCGCACGCCGACACGGTCGATGAGGAAACCTCCGGCCAGGACCGCGAACACGGCGGCCACACTGTACATGGTATACATGGTGCCGATGGCGGCGCGGTCGGTGTGGAACACCTGAATGAGGGTGGTCTCGATGGCGCCGACGCTATCGTAAGCGAAGTAGCTGCCGAAGGCCATCAGGGCGGCGAAGGCCAGGATGACGAAGCGGTAGGGTCGGCCGGTGGGGTAGAAAAGGCTGTGTTCCGATGGAGACATAGATCTGGAAGTATAGCATTACGCGGCGGCCGGGCCGCCATGGGGCAGATGGGCACGGCCTTTTTCCGGTCAATCCGCGACGAACTCGCGCAGTCTTCCAAGAGCGTCATCCCACTGCTTCGAAATCACGTCGAGGTAGCGGCGCGCGTCTCGAAGCCGCTGCGGGTCCAATTGCCAAACGCTTTCGCGCCCGTGCCGAGTGTTACGCACGAGACCCGCTTCTTCCATCAAGCGCAGATGTTTGGCGATCGCTTGACGAGAGAGGTTGGAGCCCGCGGTGAGCTTCGTGATGGACATCGGTCCGCGATCGCAGAGGCGGGACACGAGGCGCAAGCGGGTCTTGTCCCCAAGGGCTGCAAACAGGGGCGCAGAGTTCTTAGGCTCTGCCGGCGCTTTCGACCTGCGGCGTGTGGGCAAGGTATTCCTCGATTACCTTCACCATCTTGCTCCAACCTTCCTCGTTTGCCGTCAGCGCCTTCGCCCGGCGCGCGAGCGGGATTCGATCAAACCCGGACTCGGTAACCGTCAGCATGACACCGTTCGGCACTTCCTCCAGAGCAAAGACCACGAGTGTCGTCGGCTCAGCGGAGTAATCGACGCCGCGCTCGACCGCGAAAGGATGCCACCGGAAGGAAAACAGCCGCTCGGGTTCCATTTGCTCGATCGTGATCTCGAACCGCAAACCTTCGTGCTCCTTCTGGGCCTTCGCGACCTCCGGATCAACCTTCGTGGTCACGATCACGCCGCTCACGCTGGCGCCTGGCGCGAACGGGCCATCGAACTTCACGCCGAACCAGGTCCCGAACGCCGTGGAGTCGGATAGCGCGCGCCAGACTCGGTTCCGCGGTGCACGCAAAAGAATCTTCTTCTCGATACGGTCCGTGTTCATACGCAACCTCCTGGTTGCAGATTAGCAGACTCGAGGGTGAAATGCAACGCTCCGGTTGCGAGATTTTCGAGGGCAATGCGGTCAGGCAGCAATCAGCAGTTCTTTGATGCCACTTGCTTCTTCGCATGACTGAATGACTCAATCCGGCTATAATCCGTCCCGACGTTGTATGAATGGGGAGGGCCGATGAGTCCGCGGAGAGCTGATCCTGCCTTGGCCGAGCGGCGGCGTACGGCGCTGGTTAAGGCCGGTTACGCCGAGATTCTCGAGAAGGGTATCGAGGGCACCACTTTGGACGCTGTCGTGGTCCGGGCGGGCTCGAGCAAGGGCGGAGCGCTCTATTATTTTCCGACCAAAGAAGATCTCCTGGTTGGCGTGCTGGAGTGGCTGCTGACGCAGATGGACCACACCCTCGACGAAGTCGCACACGCCGACGGGACGCCTCGCACGCGCCTGGCGGCAGAGTTGGAGGTCCTATTCCACAGCGCGGAAGTCAACCGCAAGTTCTATCGGGTGCTCTTCGATTTCGTGGCCCAGGCCAGCCGAACGGAGCGATTCCGGGCGCTCCTGGCGGCGTTCTTCGAAAACTGCCGGCGGCGGGACATGACCATCGTGGAAGGAGGGATCGAGCAGCAGCAGTTTCGGCGTGTGCGTCCGGAAGATGCTGCCGCCGCCATCCGCGCCCTGGTGGACGGCTGCTGCCTGCAGTGGTTGATGGCGCCCGAGAAGGTTCCCATTGAGGTCTACCGCGACCGGTGTCGCGCTGTGCTGGGGTCGTACTTGCTGAGATGAGTTGATTAATCTGCCTCCCGATGAGGCTTTCAGCCATCAGCCATCAGCTATCAGTGGACCCCAGCGTCTGAGTGGCTGACTGCTGATGGCTGACGGCCGCTTGGGATGAAAGTCCACCTAACATGTTGTCCAAGTCACTCGAAATCGGCTTCACCTTACTGCTCGTGGTCATGGTCCCGGCGCTCTCTCTGGCCACCACACGGCAAGCCGAGATCCGCGCGCTGCCGCGGTTGGCGATCTACTCCTCGGCTGTCCTGTCCGAATGGCTGGTCACCGCAATCGGCGGCGCCGTGGTCATGGTGGCTTCAACCAAGCTCTCCGTCGCCGGCTTCGAGGTCTGCTCTTTGGCGGCATTCGCGGGCTGGGCGGCCGGCCTCGCGGGCCTCTCGCTCGCGGGCTTGGGTGCCGTCCTGATGGCAGAGCGTCGCGGGTGGCTACAGGAGGAATCCGAACTCGTCCGTCTGCTCATGCCGGCTACCTTAAAGGAAAAGCTCTGGGCCGCGCTGCTGGTGGCCCCAACGGCGGGCTTTTGCGAGGAGTTTCTTTACCGCGGCTTTCTGCTCTCGTTGCTCTCGCAGTGGTGCCATTCGGTCGGGTGGGGGTGGGTACTGTCGTCTGTGGTGTTTGGCTTCGCGCACACTTACCAAGGCGTGAGCGGGATGATTCGCGTAATGCTCATGGGCGTGCTGCTGGCGTATCCGGCCGTCCATCTGGGCAGCCTCTATCCCTCGATGGCCGCGCATTTCCTGATCGACGCGGTGGCCCTGGTCTGGCTCGGCCCGCGGTTCCTCCGCCAGAGGGACTAGGGTTCTAGTGCCCTTCATTCTAAGACAATCTCTCCTTGTCATTCTGAGCGAAGAGAAGGAATCACTCTTTTTCTTTGCTTCAACCAGAAATAAGAGAGATTCTTCGCTTCGCTCAGAATGACACGCGGGCGACGGGTCCGACCGACGACGACTACCGACCCGATTCGACCACTCGGGTGACGTCCTCCCACTCCTGCAAACGCGTCTCGAGGTCCGAGCGGCGTTCCTTCACTAGCCGCCCCAGGCGAGCGGATTCCTCCGGGCTCTTGAAGTTGGCGAGCTGCGACTCGTAGTCGGCGATTTCGGCTTCGCAGCGCGCAATCTCCTCTTCCAGCTCTTCGGCGCGATCCTGCATCTGCCGCCGGAGGATGGGATTCAGGCGTCTCGCTTTCGGCGCCCCTTGTGCTTGTTCCCCTTCGCCGTCAGTGGAGGCAGGTTGTGGCGTCGGCCGATTCTCTTCTGAGGCCGGCCGATTCCCGTTGGTTCGGGCCTGCTCGACCCCCGCCATCGATGCTTCCTTGCGCCAGAGGTAGTCCTCGTAGTTCCCGGGAAATACGTGAAGCCGGCCCTCCTCGATCTCGAAGACGCGGGTGGCGAGCTTGTCGATGAAGTAGCGGTCGTGCGAGACGAAGACCACGGTGCCCGTGAACTTTTCCAGCGCCTCGAGCAGGACGTCTTTGGCGCGCAGATCGAGGTGGTTGGTAGGCTCGTCGAGCAGCAGGAAATTGGAGGGCTGGAGGAGCATGCGCGCCAGGGCATAGCGATTACGTTCCCCTCCCGAGAGCACGCCGATCCGCTTGAAAGCGTCGTCTTCGGAAAAGAGAAAGCAGCCCAGCAAGGTGCGCAGTTGAGTCTGGCCGCTCAAGGCGGCAGGGGCGATGCTCATCAGGTCGTCCAGCATACTCGCGTTAGCGTCGAGCGCCTTGTACTGGTCCTGCGCGAAGTAATCCACCTCAACCTGGTGGCCGAGCCGGTAATCGCCGCGCGTCAGGGGCTCGATGCCCGCCAGCAGCTTGATGAGCGTCGACTTGCCCGCGCCGTTCACACCCACCAGGGCCACGCGGTCACCGCGGTCGATAATGAAGTCGACCCCGCTAAACACCAGCTTCTGCCCGTAACTCTTGGCGATGTTCCGGAACTCGGCCACAACGTGCCCGCTCGGCTTCGGCTGCGGAAACGAGAAGTGAATCGTCTTTTCCTCCGGCGGTATCTCGATCTTCTCCATGCGATCGAGTTCCTTGATGCGGCTCTGCACCTGCTTTGCCTTGGTAGCCGTGTAGCGGAAGCGATTGATAAACACCTGGAGCTGTTGCACCCGCTCCTGCTGGTTCCGGTAGGCAGCCTCGAGCTGCGAGCGCCGCGCCTCTTTCTGCTCCAGATAACGATCGTAGTTGCCCGTGTAGAAGTGCACGCGGCGGTTCCACAGCTCCACCGTCTTCTTCACCGTCACGTCGAGGAAATAGCGGTCGTGCGAGACCAGGACGTAGGCGTGCGGGTAGGAGGCGAGGTAATCCTCCAGCCAGTTGCGGGCTTCAAGATCGAGGTGATTGGTGGGCTCGTCCAGCAGCAGCAGGTTCGGCTTCTGCAGTAGAAGCTTGGCAAGAGCGATGCGCATCTGCCAGCCGCCAGAAAACTCCTCGGTGGGCCGGCTCCAGTCCGAGCGCGGGAATCCCAGGCCCGCCAGCACTGCGCCCGCCTGTGCTTCCAGCGAGTAACCGTCGCGGGCGCGAAACTGGCCTTCCAGCCGATGATAGCGCTCGGAGACGCGCCCGTACTCTTCGCCTTCCGGGTCCAACTCCGCCATCTGCTGCGTGAGCGCTTCCATCTCGGGCTCCATGGCGCGCAAGTCGTCGAAAACGGAGAGGCACTCGGCCAGAACGCTGCGCCCGGAGAGCAAGAGGCCGTCCTGCGGCAGGTAGCCCGCGCTGGTCCCTTTGGCGCGGGTGATTGTGCCGTAGTCGAGCGACTCGATTCCCTCCAGCACCCTCAGCAGCGTCGACTTGCCGGTGCCATTCGCACCCACCAGGCCGATGCGATCCTGCGGCGTGATGAGCCAGTCGAGGTCTTCGAAGAGTGTCTTGGGGCCGAAATGCTTTCCGGCCGAAGAAAGCTGAATCATGGGCGAAGGAGTAGTTTAGCGAAATTCCCTGCCAAACCGGGTGTAAACTTCTGCGGGCAGGTAACGCTCTTCACCACCGAAAGCCCAGCGCGGCCTGTGGCCGCTTACCAAAGTGGCTGCGAGTGACAAGTGACGAGTGGCGAGTGACGAGCAAAGAAGAATCTTCGCGCGCCACGAAGAAGCTCAGGGTTAGTAGTGCAGGGTACACGGGGCGAGATCTGAATGAATGAAACTATCGGGAGGTTTCACATGCGACGTGAATGCTTATTGATCGACTGTCTTCGAATGGCGGCTGCACTGGTTCTCTTGGTGGTGGCGCCGGCCGCCGGACAATTCGGCGCCGACCGGCCCACCGAAAAGGCCGCCAGCAATCGCGTGGTGGCGATTCGGGCCGGGCGGATGTTTGACAGCAACACCGGCCAGATGCTCGCGGACCAGGTGATCATCGCGCGCGGTGACCGGATCGAATCAGTGGGTCCGGCGGCGAGCATCCGCATCCCTGCCGGGGCCGAAGTGATCGATCTCAGCCAGGCCACCGTGCTGCCCGGCCTCATCGACGCGCACACCCACATCTTCCTCACCGGCGAGTCGCACGGTCGCTATGAGGAGCAACTTCTTAAGGAATCGTGGCAGTACCGCACGATTGAGGCGGTGGTAAACGCGAAGAGAGACCTCGAGGCTGGCTTCACGGCGCTGCGCGACTGCGAGACCGAAGGCGCCATGTACAGCGACGCCGACGTGCGTGACGCCATCAACCGCGGCCTGGTTCCCGGCCCGCGACTCGAAGTCGCGACCCGAGCCATGTCCACGACGGGCGGCTATCCGCTCGAAGGTTACTCGCCCGAAGTCACGGTGCCGACGGGTGTCGAGATCGTGGATTCACCCGAGACCGCGCGTCGGGCGGTGCGCGAGCAAATCAAGTACGGCGCCGACTTCATCAAGATCTATTCCACACACCATTTCTACTGGACGGCGGACGCGAAAATGGTGGCCATGCCCACCTTTACGCTTGCCGAGATCGAGGCCATCGTGGACGAGGCACACCGCGAGGGCAAGAAGGTGGCCTGCCACGCCTACGGCGGGCCGGGCCTCGCGAACTGCGTTGACGCAGGCGTTGATTCGATCGAGCACGGGCTCGATCTGGACGACGCGGCGATCAACGGGATGATCGCCAAGGGCATCTGGTTGGTGCCCACGCTCTATGCCTACGAGTTCGAGCCCGAGGAAGACCTGGCCGCCACGGGCGGCAAGGCCAGCCGGGCTCGTATCCACGAGGTGAGCTTCCGCAGGGCCGTGGCGCGAGGCGTGAAGATTGCCTTCGGCACCGACGTTGGGCCTTTCCCACACGGCACGCAGGCGAAGGAGTTCGCCTACATGGTTCGCTTTGGGATGACACCGGCCGCAGCCATCCAAGCCGCGACGATCAAGGCCGCGGAGCTGATGGGCTGGCAGGACCGCGTGGGCTCCATCGAAAAAGGCAAGTATGCCGATCTCGTGGCCGTCTCGGGCGACCCGCTTGGCGATATCACCGAGCTCGAGCGCGTGAAGTTCGTAATGAAGGGGGGAGACGTGGTGAAAAACGACTTAAGGCAAAAAGACTGAGCAGTGGCGTTGCGCCGGAAGGCCGGGGTCGGCCGGGCTCAAGGGAAACCCTTGAGCCCGGTTGCGCAGTCCACGATTTCTGCCCCTAATCCCTGACGTCTGCCCCCAACCGTTACCCGCCGCCGCCGTCCAAGGGCGGTGGTTCGATCTTGAATCTGACTTCGGCCTCGTCCAGAAGCTCGGACGCCACCTGTTCGCACGCCGGACGGAGCCAACTGGTGTCAGGGCAGGAAGGTCCCTGGACTATCAAGCGGTCAAAGAGGAACTCCGCCAACTCTTGCTCGGTCATGTTTCGCGCCATAGGCCGCTGCCTCCCAAACTGACCTTTCACAAGGATGTGTCAATCAGATGGAACGCTATTATACCCCGAAGTTGGCCCGACTCATGGCGGGTCGAATTGCCGATTTACGATTGAAAACCAGCCTTCAGCCCTCAGCTATCAGCCTTCAGCCAAGCAACCCTCGAGCGCGTCTTGCTCTTGGCTGATTGCTGACGGCTGACGGCTGAAAGCCTCTTCACAGAAGCAGCTTGGCCTTTCGCTCCGTTCCGGCTAAAATAGCAACTCTATGGAGGAACGCGATTTCTTCGACGAAAGCGAGAGCCTGAAGCCCGCCACGCTTTCTTGCACCCACTGCCACCAAACCGGTACGTACGACCTCCGCTGGCTGGTGCGCACGAAGAAGAATCTGCTTCGCGGCCCTGCTGACGAACGGGATCGGGCGCGCTTTCTGAAGGCTCGGTCCTATATGCTGCGCCGCGACGATTTGGTTCTGTGCAAGAATGTACGCTGCCGCAAGCGATTTGAGATTTCGGGTGTGCAGTCGATCGTCTTTCTGTGAGCCCGGAGAGAACCTGGAAGGAACAGCCTCCTTGCTTCGGAAGAATCTGTCTCGGGTGGTACAACCTGCTCTCATGAACTGCATCTTAATTGGAGTTTGGAAGAGTCGGTGTCCCTGGGCAGTGGAGTTTACGGGCGGGTCATTTTAGCGGCGTTCACTTAGGGCCGAGCGGCGCTCGGCCTGTCGGGTTCGAACCGCCCGGTACGAAACAGACGCCAGCCTCGTTTTGATGTGGTATTGTATTTCGTCTGTCACGCGATACAAGCGAGGACCTACAGCTCGACTCCGCGCCCTAGGGACTACGAGCCGAGCGCAGAGTCCCAGATAAGACGGAACGAGTCACAGGAACAAATAATATGGTTCTATGTCGGCAGAGGAAAGATCTTGCAGTTGGTTCGAAGGTCGACACAGGCTCCCACGAGCGTGGTACGCGGAACGCTCCCCTGAGGAGGCAAGTGACGGACATCCCTCAGAGCCGGTCCGTCGCGGACACTTCGCCGGGCTTAATGAGGGCGGATCGGCGGTGCAGAGCAATCCTAACGCTGGGAACTGTGCTATTGGCGGTGGTGTTGACGCCCGGCTGTTTCCTGTGGCCTTTCCATCGACACAAGGTGACGGCCTCAGCCCCGGCCACCGCCCCGGAAGCGGAGCCGGCCGCACCTGAAGCCGCACCCCCGGCAACAGCCCCCGCCACACCCCCGGCCACAAAGCCGGCTCCGACTTCGGCCACAACCCCGCCCCCAGCGGAGGCCCCGACCCAAACCGAAACCGCCCCTGCGCCCGCAGCCACACCCTCAAGCGAGCCGCAGCCTTCGCCCACGGGCTCGTTGGCCTTCGAGCAGATCCAATTCAGCCATAGCCACCTGGGCACGGTGATTATCGCAGACACGGGCATCGGTTATGCCTTCACCGAGCACTTTTCCGCCGATTTCGGTCTGCCCATCTTTTTCACTCGCAGTCCTTTTTCTCCGGTTTCGACCCGCGATTACCAGTGGTACGCCTTGTTTGGCGCCCCCTATCTGGATGTGAGGTACACCAACGTTCACCACAACCTGAAGTACACGTCCGTATTGACGGGTACCATCCCTGTCTCCAACGAGGATCAGATTTATACGACGGGCCGGCCCGGCGTCGATTTGTACACTCACGTCGAGGGGACAGGAGGAGGATTCGCGGGTGTAAAGCCGTTCCTGAACTTCGGCGTGTCGAATGGGGCGATAGACCGTTTCAGCATGCCAAGACCCTATACGGAGGCGCGGCCTTACGAGACCCTGGGGGCCTTGGCGGACGGTGAATTGGGAGCAGAGTACAAGGTTGGCTCTGGTCCGGCGAAGGGCGTCGCAATCGGAGCGTCGATGTACGGGCTTCGGCCCGTCGGGCCACAGAAGGTGTTCAGCCGTCTCGTCGTGCCGTATTCGTCTTTGGCCGGTGACGGCCAGCATTATCGGTACTGGGATGCCTCGTTTGAGACCAATATGCCGATCGAGATTGCAGGAGCCCAAGAGTTGACGGGTCAGAGCGGGTCGTTTGACGGCTGCGTGGTCGCGAATAACGTGGTCACGTGCAAGGCGCTTTCGAGCATCGCGCGCGACAACGGTTATTCGGGGTGGATTGAGATCCCTTTGCCTCGCTTGCGCTTTGCCAGCCTGCAGTTGGGTTACGTTCACAGCATTCACTATGCTTTGGATACTTACACTGTGACGCTCAATTTCGATGCCCGATCCCTGCTCAGGAACTTCATAACGGGGCGGTGAATGGGACGAAGTGACGAGTGGCGAGTGGCGCGAGTGGCGAGTGGCTAGCAAGAGGAATCGTTGCGAGCCGGGAAAAGGCCCGTGCCGGTCATTTGGCAATGGGGATCGGTGACTCGGCATGAGAAATGGACCCCCCTCAAAGCGAGTATGTAATTGATAAGAAAAGACATTGTGGTTTCGGTTTTTCAAAAACAAAGCGGAGAGGAGTCGGTGCTTGTCGCCTGGCGAGACGGGGGGATCGGCTGCTCGGCATGAGAAAGCGGACCCCCACAAAGCGAGTATGTAATTGATAAAGAAGGACATTGTGGTTTCGGTTTTTCAAAACAAAGCGAAGAAGAAACCCCGATGGCGGCAGCTTGCGCCAGAGAAGGATCGGCCTGCCCTCGCAAGCCGTCCAAGCCAAGCCCTGCCCTGCTTGCTTTCGAACCTTGAGTTGGGGATCCGCAAGCCGGCTAAGGCGCTGAAGCATGGGGCGTTTGCTTCGATCCTCTTGCCCAAACGAACCCACACCATCCGCGGCGGAGCCGAAGAGCTGAGTCAAGCCCGCACTCCATCTGGGAGGGTACGAGTGGTATCGACATTAGTTGGATTGGGGGGTTTCCGCTAGAAATGTGGGCCTTGCTTTGTTTTGCAACGATGATGGGATTACAGAACGCCACGGTGAACACTGCAATCCCGGTGATGGCGGCTGTCGATTCCCGCTCCATCTCCCGGGCCAGCCCCAGGACGCCCTACGGTTCACTGCCCTTGAGCTTCGAGCTGAATGAGGGTCAGACGGACCGTCGGGTTCAGTTCCTGGCCCGCGGGCAGGGGTATAGCTTGTTCCTGACGACTGGTGAAGCGGTGCTGGCGCTGCCGAAAGGCCGTCAGTCGTCGGTTGCCACTCGTCAGTTGCAGGAGACGGACAATGAGTTACAGACAAGCGGCGTCCTCCGCATGAAGTTCATTGGGGCGAATCCCAACGCCGCCATCACCGGTTCGGACGAGTTGCCAGGGAAGAGCAATTACTTCATTGGCAGGGACCCTCGGGGCTGGCATACGGACGTGCCGACCTATGCGCAGGTGCGCTACCAGGGTCTGTACCCGGGAGTGGACTTGGTATACCACGGCCGGCAGGGGGAGCTGGAATACGATTTTGTCGTGGCGCCGGGGATGGACCCGCGGCAGGTGCGGTTCCGGATTGTGGGAGCGGAGAGGGTAGGACTGAATGGGGCTGGGGAGTTGGTGCTGGCGACGAAGGGCGGGGTGGCGGTGCTACGGCGGCCGAAGGCGTGGCAGGGGAGCGGCGCGGATAGGCGCGAGGTGCCGGTCGCGGTACGATACGTCCGGCGAGGGGCCGACGAATTTGGGTTTGAGGTGGCGGGCTACCGGCGGGGCTGGCCGCTAATAATCGATCCAGTGTTGAGCTACTCCACCTACCTGGGCGGGAGCGGGGGCGACGTGGCCTACGGGATCGCGGTCGATAGCTCCGGCAACGCCTACGTCACCGGGTCCACGGCCTCCGCCAACTTCCCGCTGAAGTCCGCAGCCCAGGAAACGTACGGCGGGGGCGGCGACGCCTTCGTCGCCAAACTAAACGCCGAGGGCTCGGGCTTGGTCTATTCAACCTATATTGGCGGCACGGGCGCGGATGTGGGCAACGCGATCGCCATCGATTCCTCAGGGAGTGCGTACATTGCCGGCAGCACGTCCTCTTCGAACTTCCCGGTGACGGCCGGCGCCTTTCAAAGCGCTTACGGTGGTGGAGGGGATGCGTTTATCGCGAAATTGAGTCCAACGGGTTCGTCGCTTGTCTACGCCTCTTATCTCGGGGGCAGCGCGGTGGATTCTGGTCAGGGCATTGCTGTCGACGCTTCGGGGAACGCCTACGTGACGGGATCGACGCAGTCTCCGGATTTTCCCACCGCAAAGCCACTTCAGATCGGGAACGACGGCTGCACCGTGGTCAATCAGGTCACGACGTGCACGGCGGACGCCTTTGTGACCGAAGTCAATCCTACGGGAACGGCGCTCGTGTATTCGACTTACCTTGGCGGATCTGACGCTGACTCGGGACAGGCCATCGCCGTCGATGCTCAAGGGAACGCCTACATTACGGGATACACGTATTCCATGGATTTTCCAACTCAGAGCGCCTTGCAGAGCTCCAACGCCGGGGGAAGCGATGCTTTCCTGACCGAGTTGAACCCGGGTGGTTCGCACCTGATTTTCTCGACGTACCTGGGAGGCGCCGGACTGGACCAGGCTTTCGGGCTCGCGTTGGGGCCTTCGGGGGACATCTACATAGCCGGTGTAACCGACTCGGCAAACTTCCCGACCACTTCCAACGTGTTTCAGACGACTTACGGAGGGAACGGCGACGCGTTTGTGAGCAGGCTGGCGGCGGGTGGAACGAGTCTGGTCTTTTCGACGTTCATCGGTGGGAGCCAAAGCGATCAAGCGAATGGAATCGCGGTGGATTCCAGTGGGAACGCTGTCGTGGTGGGTGTGACCCAATCCAGCGACTTCCCGACGATGGACCCTTCGCAGAGAATCATAGGGATTTCGGGCGCAGGAACCTGTGGCAGCGTCACTGGCGCTGGCAACACCATCTGTTCGGACGCCTTCGTCACCAAACTCGATCCTTCGGGAATGGCTCTATACTCGACGTATCTGGGAGGAAGTCAGAATGATTTTGCGCAGGCGGTTGCCGTTGACCCTTCCGGTACGCCGTACGTAGCGGGTGGCACGGCTTCGCCAAACTTTCCTGCTGTTGTAGGGGCCTTCCAGGGGGCCTTTGCCGGCGGCGGTTCGTCGGGTAACGCCTTCATTGCCAAGATGAGTTCGGAGGACGCCCCGGCTGTGGCCCTTGTTCCTCAAGCCGTCAACTTTGGAAACCAGACGCTGAATCAAGCCAGCACCGCCCAGACGGTAACCATGATCAACGCTGGCAGCGCTCCCCTTGGGGTCGCGGATATTACGGTCAGCGGGGACTATACCCAGACCAACAATTGTGGCAACACGGTCCCGGCCGGCAGCGGATTCTGCAATATCAATATCACTTTCACTCCGACGACTCCGGGTCCCAGCACCGAGCAACTTACCATTACGGACAACGCGGCGGGCAGCCCTCACGCGATTACGGTGACCGGAAATGGGGTTGCGGCAACGGCCCCCGTTCTCACTCTTACTCCTTCAAAGCTCACCTTCTCTACGCAAGCCGTCGGGACGACGAGCGCGGTGCAGACGATTCAACTGATTAATGGAAGTCAGGCCTCGATCACCCTCATCGCCATCAATATCAGCGGTGATTTCTTCGAAACCAATACCTGCGGGGCGCTGCCGACTGTGCTTAACCAAGGCGCAGGCTGCACCGTCTCCGTCGTCTTCGCGCCGACCGCCGGGGGATCGCGCACCGGCAGCCTCACCATTACGGACAATGCTACGGGCAGCCCGCAAGCCGCTTCGCTGACCGGCACGGGAGGAAGCCCTTTTACGCTCTCCGCCAGCAGCCGCACCAGCACCATTCTGGTGGGGACAACCTCGACGACGTTCACGATTTTCCTGTCCGCGCCGAGCAGTTTCACTTCCACGGTCGACTTCGCTTGCACAGGCAGCGCCGCGTGCTCGTTTTTTCCCACTTCGATAGCCCCCGGCCAGAGCACCAGCCAGAGCACTACGGTGACGGTGAGCGGCCTTTCGGATACCACCTCAAATCCCTTGAATTTTTCCGTAACCGGAACCGGCGGCTCCTTCACGTCGAGTGTGTCGCTATCGATCTTCTTGCAGGACTTCTCGCTCAGCGCGCTGCCGACCTTGGGCACCGTCCAAGCCGGGCTGACAACGAAACCACCCTATACTGTGACCGTGACACCGTCGAACGGGTTCAACGGGGTTGTCTTGCTAAGCTGCAGTCTTCCCGCCGCGCTGCTCGCGCCTCCTACGTCGACATCACCCCCAAACACGCAGAATACCACCTGCACGTGGTCTCCTTCGGGGTTGACCTTTAACGCGTCCGTTCCGCTCACCGCCAATCTCGCCCTGACGACGAGCACGCAGATTACGTCGAACTCCCAAGGCTCGCCTCGCCACCGCTGGCCGGGCGCGTCGGGCCGCGGCCCGTTGCCGGGCGGGAAGATGTGGGCGCTGGTGGCAGGAATCGTAGCGCTGCTGGCGGGCGCGCTGGCCGCGAAACGCAGGTTGGCCGGTTTGTTTCCACAGCCGGCTCGTTGGGTGCTGGTCGTCGCCAGCGTCCTATTGTTGGCTCTGATCGCGATGAGTTGCGAAGACTACGGTTACAACATCGTGAATCCGGGGCCGGTGGTGGGAACACCGAGCGGCAATTACACCATCACCATCGTGGGCACACTCGGTAACCCTCCTTCGCCTTGCGGATGCAGTAGCGATAACAAGACCGCGGTTACGAGAACCACGACCGTGAACCTGACGGTCTCGCCTACGATCTAGTTGCTAGCGCAAGGAGTCAGAAGTCAGGAGTCAGAATGAAGATCTGAGAAGAGGGCGTCACCGCACTCCCTTTTCTTCAATTCTGACTCCTGACTCCTGGCTCCTGACTCCTTTCTGAGGTTGGTTAGCTTATGCGCACTTCACGGTTATTCTGGATAACGCTGTTGGTATCGGTTGTCCCGGCGCTGAGCGCTGGGAATCCTCCTGGAAACTCTCCGGAGGCAACCCTTGATTCGTCAAGGCACCACCGTTTGGCCTATGCCAGTCTACCCCTGAGCTTCGAGCTGAACCAGGGTCAGACGGATGCTCGGGTCCGATTCCTGGCTCACGGGCAGGGGTATAGCCTGTTCCTGACGGAGGACGAGGCTGTCCTGACGCTTCAGAAAGGCCGTCAGTTGTCAGTCGTCAGTCGTCAGTTGCAAGAGACGGACAACGGACAACCGACAACCGACGTCCTCCGAATGAAATTCATTGGAACGAATCCCAACGTTGCAGTCGTGGCCTCGGAGGAGTTGCCCGGGAAGAGCAATTACTTCATCGGCCAGGATCCCCGGGGCTGGCATACGGATGTGCCCACCTACGCCCGGGTCCGCTACCAGGGGCTGTATCCGGGTGTGGACGTGGTGTACTACGGGCGCCAGGGGCAGTTGGAATACGATGTGGTGGTGGGGCCGGGGAAGGACGCGAGGCAAGTGCGGTTTCGGATAGAGGGTGAAGAGAAGGCGAGGCTGAATGGGGCGGGAGAACTGGTGCTGGAGACAAAGGGTGGGGAAGTGATTCTGCAGCGACCCAAGGCGTACCAGGCAAGCGGAGCGGGAAAGCGCACGGTAGCCGTTCGCTATGCCAGGCGAGGGAGGAACGAATGGGGCTTCGAGGTCGAGAAGTACCGCCATGACGAGCCCCTGATTATCGACCCGTTCCTGAACTATTCCACCTACCTCGGCGGCAGCGGAGGCGATTTGGCCTACGGCATCGCGGTCGATAGTTCCGACAATGCCTACGTCGCGGGATTCACGAACTCAAGCAATTTTCCCACTCAGTATGCCGAGCAGTCTAAGTACGCTGGCAATGGGGACGCCTTCGTCGCGAAGTTGGATAGTACCGGCACGGCGCTGATTTACTCGACCTACCTTGGGGGTTCAAAGGGAATCGCCGGTCAAACCTGCTCAGGAGCGGACAGTGCCTTTGGCTTGGCGATTGACTCCGGCGGCGACGCCTTCGTGACCGGTCAGACATGCTCAGTGGACTTTCCCATTAAACCGGAGCCGATCGTTGGCCCCCCCCCGACACCGGGCGCCTTTCAGACGACCTATGGCGGCAACGGCGACGCTTTTGTGACCGAGTTGGGAAGCAAGGGGGACACCTTGGTGTACTCGTCCTACCTGGGCGGTAGTGGCGCCGATTGGGGCTATGCCATCACGGTGGATTCTTCCGGTCATGCTTTCGTAACGGGGGCCACCCAGTCCGGCGATTTTCCTACCCAATCCCCGTTCCAGGCAAGCAAAGCCGGATTGCAGAATGCTTTCGTAACCGAGGTGAGCTTCGACGGCACGGCGCTTGTGTACTCGACCTTCCTGGGCGGATCGCAGACGGACACCGGCCAGGCTATCAAGGTCGATGGTTCCGGCGACGCCTACATTGCCGGCTATACCTTTTCCTCCGACTTCCCGATCCACAATCCACTCTATGGCTCGAATGGTGGGAAGACAAGCGCCGACGCTTTTGTGACGGAGTTGAACCCCGGCGGTTCGGCCTTGGTTTTCTCCACCTACCTGGGGGGCACCGGTCGGGACCGGGCTTTCGGGCTTGCCCTGGACTCGTCGGCGAATATCTACGTGGTTGGCGACACCACGTCGTCGGACTTTCCCACCACCTCGGGCGTTCTTCAGACGACCTACGCGGGGAACGGAGACGCGTTTGTGAGCAAGCTGGGCCCGAGCGGGGCGTCGCTCGTGTACTCGACCTTCATTGGCGGCAGCGGAGTGGACCAGGGAAACGCCATCGCCGTGGACTCATCGGGAAACGCCGTGGCGGTGGGTTTCACCCAATCAAGCGACTTCCCAACCTTCGATCCGTTTCAGGCCGTCTTAGGTCTCACCGGCGGAAGCACGTGTTCAAGCGGCCCTTGTCCGGATGCTTTCGTGACCGTGCTGAACCCCTCGGGGGGCCAAGGTTCGTACTCGAGCTATCTCGGCGGAAGCGGAGCCGACTATGGTGAGGCCGTCGCGCTCGACAGCTCGAAGCCCCCAAATGTGTATGTGGCGGGCAGTACTACCTCCAATAACTTCCCCGTCGTCGCCGGCGCTTCCGCCGGCGCTTTCCAAGGTGATTTGGGCGGGGTGGCGGGCAACGCCTTCGTGGCCATGATCGAACCCGCTGATTCACCCGCCATTGCTCTCGCCCCGGCGAAAGTGAATTTCGGGAACCAGACGGTCAGCGTCCCCAGCCCAGTTCAGACGGTGACGGTGGTTGACGCCGGCAGCGCCCCGTTGCAGATCACCCAGATCATTCCCCCGAGCACCGACTTCACCGAGTCCAACGACTGCGTGGGCACGGTGGCGGCTCGAGGAGGAACCTGTACCATCAACCTTGTCTTCACCCCCACCGCCACGGGTGTGGTAACGGACCAAGTCAGCATTACCGACAACGCGGCCAACAGCCCCCAAACCATTACCGTTACCGGCGACGGAGTGAACTCGCAACAATCCGTGACGCTCAGCCCGACTAGCTTCACCTTTCCGAATACGATTGTGGGCTCCCAAAGCCCTGCGCAAACGGTGACCATCACCAACACGGGTACCGCCTCAATCACCTTCATCAACTCCGGTGGCGCCAGCCCCATCACGATCACCGGCAACACCTCTGACTTCACGATCACGACCAACACCTGCGCCGCTCTGGGGTATGTGCTCAATGTCGGTCAGAGCTGCTCTGTCAGTGTCATCTTTCAACCAACTACCAGCGGCGCGCGCGCGGGCTCGCTGGGTATCTACGATACCGCCACCGGCAGTCCCCAGAGCGTCGCTCTTTCGGGGACCGGCCTCGCTCAGTTCTCGCTTTCCGCCACCGCCACCACGGTTAATCCGATTATTGGAACCACCGCCACCACTTGCAGCAGTACACCCAGCACGTGCTTTACGATCTCGGCGTCGGCGGTGAGCGGGTTCAGCGGAGTTATCACTCCGTCCTGCCCGTCCAGCGTCACTTGCACCTTCACTCCCACCTCGTTCTTTGCCGGGCAGACTACGACGCTGACCCTGAGCAATCTGACTCTCACCACTCCGAATCCTCTCAACTTCATGATCACGGGAACCAGTGGCACACAAACCGCTCAGTTGAGCCTGACGCTCGCTTTCCAGACTTTTACCCTGTCAGTGAGTCCAGCTTTGGACAGCGTTGTGGGCGGATCTCCGGCGCACTACACGATTTTGGCCACACCCAGCAACGGATTCAACCAACAGGTGAATTTCAGTTGCACCTTGTCGGGAGGAGCAGCGCTGCCGTTGGGGACTGGCTGTATCTTCACACCGACGTCGCCCACGCTGAGCGGTTCATCTCCCACCTCAATTGCGCTTACCATCACCACAACGCAGTCGGTGCCGACGACTAGCTCCATGTGGAAACTGTGGCCCGGCCCCGGCCGGAGACCGCCTCCGCGGCCCTTGTCGCTCCTGGGCGCCCTGTGGCTGGCCTTGGCGCTTGTGTCGTTTTTCTGGGGCAGGCCTTCCATGGCGCATGGCCTGCGGCAGGGCTTCAGCCCTTCGCGCCGGCTGATCGCTTCGCGCGCTTTTATCTTCGGCACGCTGCTCGCTTTCCTGCTGTTTCTCGCCAGTTGCCGGGGAGCGGTCTCGAATAGCGGCGCCACGCCCTGCGGCAATTACATCTTTAATATTATCGGTACACTTAACTCCAACACCGCGGTGACGGTAACTCAGCCCGTGGATTTGACCGTAACCTCCTTGAACTGCCCCACGACCTAGGGCCGGGATCAGGGATTCCGCTCTCGAGTGGAGAGCGAGCGGGGGGTCATGGCGTGCCACACCGTTAGCCGTGAAATAATTGCAGAAGATCTTTCACCACAACACGGCCTAGCGGGACGCGCTCCTTTCCAAGCTCGGGTTATCGGCGGAAGGTTTTGATGAGGGCTGGTGGAATTCTGAAGGGCTTCTTGCTCGCCGTGCTGCTGGGGATGGGCCCGGTCGCACTACGCGCCCAGGACTACAGGGCGTTCCTCACCGTCGGCTCCTACTCAACCTTCAACAAGTACTCTTTCATCGAATACGACAATTCTTACCACTCGGCCTACTCTACCGGCCCCCAGATCGCGATCGGAGGTGAGGTACCCCTGACCTCCGTATTGGGCGTGGAGCTCTCTTTTGGGCTGGCCCGGAATGACCTTCGCGTGACCAATTCCACCACCCGCCCGGCGACCGAGCTAACGTATGGCGTCGACAAAATGAGACTCAGCGGGGACCTCGTGATCCATGTTCCGGGTTCTATTTTGCACGGGCGGCCTTATTTGGTCTTTGGCCCCGAATTTGACCGCCTAGCCCCTTATGGCAGCGCCGCGTCATCCTATACTACGCCGGGCTTCGCCAATGACTCTTACGTTGTCCTAGTCCGCAACCAGGAGTTGGGGTTCAATCTCGGTGGCGGGCTGGAGTTGAAGGTGCTGCCCAAGCAGTTTCCCCACGCCGCCGTGCGACTCGACCTCCGCGACCACATCTTCGCTGCGCCCCGCTACGGCGTGCCCGAGACGGCGACCACCGGCGCGTTCTACCCCGTGCACGGACCGATCAACAACGTGGAGGTTTCGGTGGGATTCGTGGTGCACTTTGAACTGTAAACCTCGGCGCGCCTTTGGCAGGTCACGCCAACAGTTCTGTCGTGCGATTCCGGGACGCCAGCCAGTTCGTTGCTTGAAGCATCCGTTCCGGCCCTCTCTTTGCCGGTCGCGTACTGCTGCAGGTGCGAGCCTTGCCTCGATAGCATTTCTCTTCGCGCTCATTTCTGGATCTTTTTGAGCGAGTATCCAATTGAGGCTATCGCGCCGTCGAATTAGAACCTGGCAGCCCTCAACAGGTTGCATTGTGCCCCCTGCTTCCCGAGGCAGCCTCAGTCTTGCACGCCTCATCGATGGCTGCCGAGTCTGTCGATGTCTCGCTTGACATGCTCCTTGCCAGGGAATAGGATTTTGCTATGCAAGGCGTTGATCTCCGTGTTCCGGCGGTGGCGGACCGGTTCTATCCTGCCGATCCCGCGATCCTGGCTCGTGACTTGGCGATGTACATGAGCCCGGAGGCGACAGAGGCCGAGAAGTTTCAAGACGCCATCGGATGCATCGTGCCGCACGCCGGTTACATGTACTCGGGACACGTGGCGGGGGCAGTCTACCGCCGGCTTCCGGCGCGCTCCAGCTATATCATCCTGGGCCCTAACCATTTCGGGCGGGGGGAGCCGCTGGCAATCATGTCGCACGGCTCCTGGCTGACGCCTCTCGGCGAGGCGCCGATCGACGAACGGCTGGCGCGCAGCGTGCGCCAAGCCTGTCACCTCCTCGAAGAAGACGCCCGAGCTCATGCGGAGGAACACTCCCTCGAAGTCCAACTCCCGTTCCTCGAGGGATCAGCGAAGCCACTCACCTTTGTGCCCATCGCCGTCGGCGTGTGGGCGTATGCGCCCCTCGAATCGCTCGGCCACGGAGTGGCCCAGGCCGTGCGTCACGCCGGGCAGTCTGTCTTGATTATCGCCTCGAGCGACATGAACCATTACGAGCCGGACGGCATCACTCGCGTCAAGGACCGCAAGGCGATCGACAAGATCCTGGCGCTCGATCCCCACGGCCTCTACGACGTGGTCCGGCGCGAGCGCATTTCCATGTGCGGCTGCGGTCCCGCCATTGCTCTTCTGACCGCCGCGAAAGAGCTGGGAGCGAAGCACGCCGAACTGGTGAAATACGCGACCTCGGCGGACGCGGGCGGCGACCGCGATGCCGTCGTGGGTTACGCAGGCATTGTCATTTCCTGACTGACCGTCAACGAAGCTCAAGGCTCTGCGGGAGGAGGGGCGCGGGTCTGACGCGGTCTCCATCGCGGCCCAAACTATGCTCAGCCACGTCATCGAGAAGGAACTCAAAGACTGTCTCTACGGTTATCGCTCGCTGCTCATCCTGATTCTCTCCGTCGTGCTCTTTAGTTTGGCGATCTATACAGGAGCCCGGCGCTATCAAGGCGACCTTCAGGAGTACCGCCTGGCGGAGGCTTCGCTGCGCCAGACGCTGTCCGACGAGATCACTCTTTACGCGCTGTCCACGTTCGTCTTCAACGTCGTCAAGCCCCCGGCCATGCTCGGCATCCTGGTGGGCGGCGCCGACCTGCTCTCGCCGCGAGTCTATAACTTCCGCCTCTACACGCTGCCCACGCCGCAAGGCAGTGCCGTGAGTGAGAGCCCGACGGTGGCCGTCTTCGGCCCACTCGATCTTCCCTTCGTCGTTGAGGCGGTGCTGGGTCTGGCGGCGTTGCTGTTTACGTTCGCGGCGATCAGCGGCGAAAAGGAGACCGGCACCCTCAAGCTGCAACTGGCCAACGCGCTGCCCAAGGACACGCTGCTGCTGGGCAAGCTGGTAGGCAATCTGCTCGGGCTCCTGGTTCCGGTGGCGATGGCGTTCGTGATCGCGTGTCTGTTGCTGGCCGGTTTCAGCGATGTGGCACTCTCGAGCGAAGTGCTCTGGCGGATTCTCCTGCTGACCGTCGACTTCTTCCTCTACCTCACCGTGTTCTTCGCTCTGGGCTTGTGCATCTCGACCTTTACGACGCGCAGCACAACGGCCTTCGGCGTGTGCCTGGTGGCGTGGGTCCTGTTGGTGGCGATGGTGCCCAAGCTGGCGGTGATTGCGGCCAACCAGCTCTCACCCATCGAGCCGCTGCAGGAATTCGAGATGAAGAAGGCCGACGTCGACCGCCGCGGCTCGCTCCGATTGGAGCAGGAGGCCCAGAAGTATAAGCAGGAGCACAACAACGCCAGGACGGTGTCGCAAGCAGTGGCGACCGAACTGCTGAAGAAAGTACGTGAAGAGCAGAACGCCGAGCTTGACAGACTTGCCGACGACCACGCGTTGCGTAAGGAGCGGCAAGCCCGGCTGGCCCTTCTGCTCTCGCGTCTTTCACCCGCAGGCTCGGCTTCCTACGCCGCCATGAACCTCGCTGGCACCAGCCTCGAGCGTGACTTCCATTTCCGGAAGGCACTCGCGCGGTATCGCGAACAGTTCACCGCCTACTACGATAGCAAGGCGGAGGAGATCGCGGCTGTGACTGGCGACCAGCCCGCAAACTCGACGGTCAAGATGCTGCGGGTAACCGACCTGCCACCCTTTCAGTTTGCGGACGAGCCGGCAGCGGAGGCGATCGACCGCGCGCTGCCGGACATGGGGCTGCTGGCGGTGTGGGCGCTGGCGCTGTTCGTGGCGGCCTACTTCAGGTTTGCGCGGTATGACGTTCGATAGTCGAAGGTCGATAGTTAAGACCCGTCCCCGGCAGGCCTTATAAGCTAAGATAACATACGATGGAATGCTACTAATAAATGCAATACTAAGTCGGATTATAGCGGGATTCACGGCCACAGGCTGCGGAGTCTCGCAGCCTTTCAACGTTCGGCCCTTCGACTCTCGACTGCTCTTCTAATGATGGCCGCCCCCTCCGCCGCCTGATGTGCCGCTGCTGCCGTGCGACCCACCGCCGCCACCCATGCTGCCACCGCCGCCGCTTGAGTGGGCACCCCCTCCCCCGCCGCCGATGCTACCGCCGCTCGAATGACCGCCGCCACCAACGCTGGACGCTCCACCGCCCCTTGAGCTTGACGGAGCGAATCCACTGGAGCCGAAGCTCCGGCCCGATTCCACGCGGCCGCTCTCAAAGACCGACGACACGCGGTTGGACGCGGGCGCGGGTGCTGTGAAAACGCGCGGCGCGGCAGACCCGTGCGATCGAGCCGTGGAGAATTCGCCGGCCGGAGCTTGAACGGGAGTCCCCTTGTGCGGGGCCAGCGACGCGGCAGGCGCGGGCTCCGGCACGCCAGGCATCATGGCCAGGCGCGTGGGTTGAAGGTCGGGCTGAGCCACGATGTGGCCCTGCGTCGCGGAGAGGTTGACGGCCTTGAAGCCCTCGATCTTGACGGGCCGCCCCTCCTCCACCACCCGAGTCCTAATCCGTGCGATGCATAATTGACCCCGCGTGCAATTCCACCCTCCGGGGCTGATCAGGGGGCTGCCCCCGGGCTTGGGCCTGGGACGATTCGGGGCCCAACCGATCCAGCCCGGTCCCTGATACCATGTGACCAGCACGGGTGACCATGTATCGAAGCCGCCCGGTATCCAGAACCAGCCAAAGCCGCCAGCAAAATCCCACGCGCCGTAATGGTAAGGCAGCCAGCCCCAGGGTTCGCTGGAGATCCACGTGTAACCGAAGCCCGGATACCAACACCAGAGCCCCATCGTATAGGGTGCCCACCCGTAAGCCACGTCGGGGAACCAGGCGTAGCCGTAGCCGGGAACGAAGTTCCAGCCTCCGTAGTTGTAAAGGTCATTCCACCCGTAAAGACCGCCCGGCTGGGCCGAATAACCGGGTGCCACGGCGGGCCCGCCGCCCGCCTGTGCCTGCAGCGTGTCGCGCTGCTCGACCCAGTTATCCCAATCGTCCTTGGTGATACCCTGGGTCACCTCATAAGGTTGATCGCCCTTCGCTGCGATGTTAAGAACATCGTTCTTGACGAGTGTCCCGGACCCGAGGGAGCTCGACGATTCCAGCCTGCCCGTAAAGACCTCGACGCGAAGGTCCCCATCTTCCAGATCGACGCGGAACTCCGACTTGCCGTCCGGCTTGAAAGTGGCGTCGCCCGCCTTCACTTCATAAACGTCCTCGCCCTCCGGCCTGACGTTGAACGTGGCGTAACCCCGCTCCAGCGTCATGCGGTTCACTTTGCCGCCGCTCGGCATGAGGGCAAGCTGGGTAAAGTCGATGATGGAGAGTTGGCCGAGACGTCCCGTCGAGCCGTTCTCAAACTCGACCTCCGCGAAGCTATCTTGGCCGGTGGAGAGCTTGAATCCTTCCTGGAGGGGCGTATTGGCTATCGCCGTCGACCAGTCGGTCATGCCGGGCCGCTGCACGGTGACCGTGCCCTCCACGAAGCTGAGCCGGACAATGCGGACGTGCGAATAGTCCTCCGCGCGGCCTGGCGCCGCCCCTAAGAGTGCAATAACCGCCGAGACCACAACACCCAAGGTCAGTCGCTTCGGGGTTCGCATCGTGACTTTCATGGCGACCTCCTCACTCCACCGTTGGCCGCATCCACCATCCAGATCGTACACCCACCTAGACGAACCTACCAGCCCAAAGGTTGCCATTGCCTGGAGGTCGCCATCCTAACCCGGATTTGTCACCACGAAGCCGGTCAGGGAATTGATCCATTGATTCATTGGTTGATTGAGCCATTGAAGAGCGCGATTCTCTTCTTCAATGACTCAATGGATCAATGGCGCAATGGGATCAATCCCTGACCCTTCGTGGTGACAAGTCCGGGCTAAGAGCCATCCGCAGTTCGCTGTTGAGAAAGCATGCGCCAAGCCCCGAGCGAGAACCCGGCCTGCCTTGCCTCCTTCAGCGGTCAACTCCGGTGATCTCCCGTCTTCAACTTTTTGTCAATTACCTGGTCGCCTTGCCGAGGTCCGGTTTCTCATGCGGGCCGACCGACCCCTCGCCAGGCGACAAGCATGGGCTTTCTCCGCTTTGTCTTCAAAAACCGAATCCACATGTCATTTCTTATCAATCACCTACTCGCTTTGCCGGGTCCACTTTCTCACGTACGGCGACCGCCCTCCCCTCGCCCAGGCGACAAGCATGGGCTTTTCTCCGCTTTGTTTTCAGAAACCGAATCCACAATGTCATTTGTTATCAATCACCTAATCGCTTTGCCGGGTCCACTTTTTCTGATCACGCAGAGCCGACCGCCCCCGCCTCGCCAAGTTACAAGCATGGGCTTTCTCCGCTTTGTTTTCAGAAACCGAATCCACAATGTCATTTGTTATCAATCACCTACTCGCTTTGCCGGGGTCCACTTTCTCATCATGCAGAGCGACCGGCCCCCTCTCGCCAAGCGACAAGCATGGGCTTTCTCCGCTTTGTTTTCAGAAACCGAATCCACAATGTCTTTTGTTATCAATCACCTCGACCGATCCCCCCTCTCGCCCCGGTGACAAGCGTGGGCTTTCTCCGCTTTGTTTTTGGAAACCGAATCCACAATGTCATTTGTTATCAATTACCTACTCGCTTTGCCGGGGTCCACTTTTCTCATCATGCGGAGCGACCGACCCCTCCCCTTAGGTGAATAAGCATGGGCTTTCTCCGCTTTGTTTTCAGAAACCGAATCCACAATGTCTTTTGTTATCAATCGCCTACTCGCTTTGCCGGGGTCTTATGCAAGTGGATTCTCGCTTGCGCGGGAATGACTTGTTCCAGGCTCAACTCCGAACCGACCGGCAACCGGCTGCCCCGCGGGGACAAACAAGTCATTCCCGCGAAGCTTGTTCCCGCGAAAGCGGGAAGCAGGAATCCAGCGGTCTGAGGATGTATCCGTACAATTCATGCTCACCTTCTCTTCCGGGACCTGTGAGAGCCCCTGCGGGACCTCGGGCCATGGCTCCCTCACCTAACCCTCAGCCTCGCTGTTTGGTGGGTTCGTTCCTGAATGTCCCCAACCGACTTCCTTTGTTTTGAACACAATCGGTGGCTTCGTTTTTCAAATCTCGTTGTGGTGCATAGCTTGCCCTGAGCCCTTCGCTGGGCTCAAGGGTAAACTTCGCGAACGGGCCATGCGCCTTGCCTACCCTCAGCACCTCGGCTACCTCTGTCTGGTCCATCGCCGTTCAGTCCCAGACATAGCGTGTTTCTTCCCTGCCGGAGATTCCGGGCAAATCTGTGTTGGGTGTCGTCAAGACACCTGGATTGACCCTGTATTTTCAGGCACTTTCCGGCTTCACCCAAAACACAACCCGCGCGGCCGTGGCACCACCCTTCGGTTCCCCCGCCAAGCTCTCGTATCCCCGAAGCGTGCGCCACATCGATGAGGTCGCGGTCGCCCGCGACCAATGCGGGCGTTTGCGTGAGAAGCTTGCGCAAAGACATAGTCAGTTTCCCCTCTTGGTCGTAGCGGCGGGTTTATCCCGCCAAGTTCTAAGGGCGGCCTCAAGCCTGCCCTGAGCCCTTCGCTGCGCTCAAGGCTAAACTCCGCGAACCGGCCGCCTCGACCGTGGTCGTAGCGGCGGGTTCATCCCGCCAGGTTCTAAGGGCGGCCCAAGCCTGCCCCTGAGCCCTTCGCTGCGCTCAAGGGTAAACTTCGCGAACCGGCCGCCTCGACCGTAGTCGTAGCGGTAGGTTTATCCCGCCAAGTTCAAATGCCAGCGTCAAGCCGCCTAGCTATACCTCCCCAGTTAAGTACTCTACCATAATAGACCACCGCGGCCCGCTTGTCAAGCCCCCAATTTCTCGGGGGTAGCTGACTGGGCGTGGGTGGGAGTAATTCCACAACCGAGGCCCCGGGAGGCGAACCCGCGAGCCGACCCGGGCGGCCCGCGTCTTGCTTACCATTATCAGCCGTGAACCGGAAGCCGCCCTTCGCGCTATTCGCCAATAGAAGCTCGTCGGCGATTTCGGGCGCGCCGGGTTATCTTTCCCAGTCTGTGAGAACCAGGCCCGCGACCCTCTCAAACTCGCGAGTGTTGTGCGTGACCAGGGTGAGGCCGTGCGCCACTGCGATTGCCGCGATCATCATGTCGTTGGGGCCGATGGGCGTGCCGGCCTGTTCCAGTTGGGTGCGAATCCGACCGTAGCTAGGTGCACAAGAATCGTCGAAGGGCAAGGAGGTGAAAAGCGACATAAAGATCGCCAAGTGGGCGAGTGTACGCCCAGGGTCGCGAGTTCTTGCCACGCCGTAGTACAGTTCGGCCTTGACGACCGAACACAGAACGACATCTTCTGGGGCGACGGACTCGAGACGGCTCCTGGCCTCGGGAGAACGGCCGTTAAGATAGCGGATGCGGGTATTCGTATCCAGGAGGTAGGTCAAAGCAGCTTCTCGCGCGCTTCGTGGGGGAGCTGGGGCCCGCGCACCAGCGGGTCCTCAGCGAGACATCCGAACGTTTCTTCGAAAAAGCCCTCTGGCCACGAGTCCATCGCCGGCGCTTCCTTACCCCCAGCGCCCAGAGGTCGGACCACCACCAGAACGTCAACGTCGGTCTCAGGGAGCCCCGTGGGGATTGCCACCTGGAGGCTGCCGTCCGGCTTTACGCGGGCTTTCATGGAATAGGAAACCATCCTGATCGCTCCTTGAGGTATCATACAGTTTCTGTAAACGGCTTTCAAGACCGAGCACGTCCTGTACGGCTTCGATTCCGGACAGCCGGTCCTGGACGAGTGGCTGCGCCGCCGCGCCCTGCAAAATGAAGCAAGCGGGGCGTCGCGCACGTATGTGGTCTGTGCGGGCAATAGGGTGGTGGGTCATTACACCCTTACGGTCGGCGCGGTGGTTCGCGCGGAAGCGCCGGGGCGCGTCAGACGGAACACGCCGGACCCCGTGCCGGTGATGGTGCTCGGCTTGCCGTGGACAAGGCTTTTCAGGGGCGGCATATCGGAGCGGGACTGCTGCGCGATGCCGTTCTGCGTACCGTGCAGGCGGCGGAGATCGCCGGCATCCGGGCGATTCTGGTTCACGCGATTTCGCAAGCGGCAAAGCGCTTCCGCGAGGGCTACGGATTTGTCCCCTCGCCCGTTGATCCGCTGACGGTGATGATAACAGTGGCCGAGGCGGTGAAGATTCTCGGCGGCAAGGATATGAAGTAGAGCAGGCCGGACAGCTCAAGAGCCAATCCGGGGGAGCCGACGGGAGACTGGTCCCGGCCGGCTACTGCCGGTCAATCCCGCAGAGCGCGACCTGCACCTGAGGGAAGAACCGCAGACCCAGAGGGCGGGTCTGCGCTACACTTGCTCTTGCCTTTCTCCCAGAGAGAGCGTATACGTCTTAACCAAGCTCCGCGTGGCCCGCGAAGCAGAAGGTTGCATTGTACCCATTGAGGCACTTGATGAAACTCCGAATCCTCATCATCATCATCCTTGTTGCCGTTTGCTGTATGCCCTGCGTTGCCCCAGCAAGCCAGCCAACCCCTCACCAAAAGCCAAGCCATGGATTTGGTGAGGTTCGGTATTGACAGTGCCGAACTCGTAAAGAAGATTAAGGACCTGGGCATTGACTTTGAGCCGACGCAGGACTACATGGATGCCCTGCGCAGAGCGGGCGCACAAGAACCCGTCATAGAGGCACTACGTGAGAAGCCGAAACCCTTGACAAAGGAACAAGTGGGAAAGCTCGTGGTGGGGGGCGTGCCGAATGAGCGGGCGTCAGCACTGGTGAAGCAACGCGGTATCGATTTCGAGGCCGACGAACAATATCTCGAAACTTTGCGCGTAGCTGGTGCGGATGACAATGTGCTTGGGTCCCTGCGTGCGGCAAGTGCTGCGGCGGCTACGGCGCTGGAGGAAGGCAAGCTGGAGGAGGTTCGCAACGCGTCAGCTCAATTGTTGGTCTGGCGGAACGCGGGAGAGACGACGTTGCTTGAGAAGGCCGTTGCGGGCGACCAAGCGGCAAGTGCATTCTGTGAAAAACTCAGGGCGAGCGAGCAGAGATTTAAGAATTGGCAACGCTCGGAGTGGGTGCCTGACCTCGCTGAACAGAAACATGGGAACCTTGTTGGCTCAGTGGAAGACGGAACGGCAACGGCTTGCTGTCTCCCCGGGACCAACACTCTGTATGTTGTCGAAGCTCCACCCCAAGCCCGCTGGCTAATTATGATGGAGAAGCTCCGTTGGGAAATTGGCGACACGAACGAAATTGATCAGTTCCGTCACGCCAAAACCACAGGTGATAGCTTTCTCGCGGTTTACCAGGGTGTCTGGCAGGAAGCGAGGGATTTCTACTGCAAACACGGCCCCGGCGCGAAGTATACCGACCTCAACGACCAGGAGCAGGTTTGCTCTCAGCCGGAGAAAACGTCCAGGCGGTGATCCGCGCGGAGGCGAGGCGGGGGAGAGCGACTGCTTTTTGGACGAATTGGAGGAGAAACACGGCAGGGCCTATGACCGGAGGAGATTCAAGGCGTGTGTGATGATTCGGGACAGGCGTACGAACCCAGGCACAATGCAATAGAAAGCGAGTGTGGGAACGAGATGGATGATTTACACAAAAAGCGCGCCCTCGAACTGGTACGGGAGTTGGAACGCGCTGGCATGAACTGTGGACTTTCGGCTGTGCAAGGAACGGTCGTGTTGCGATGCCCCGGCTCAGTGTACACCGGTACGCCGATGATGTTCGACGAAACCGATCTGGACAATGCGATCGCATTGGGCCTACTCGAAAAGCGAAGGCTCACAACAGGCAGTTATGAGTGGGAAATGTATGCGGTGAAGAAAGAAAAAGCTAGGTGAATGGATAAGTAGCAGCGGATCGCTCGGAGTTGTTTTTGAACTCCGCGGCATGTATACCCAGGGACCGTGGAAGACTTAAAGGCCGATCATGCGCTAACCGCTGCTTTATTTGTGCTCCCCGAGGGGTATCCATGCCAGGTGAGACGATCGAAGGCTTCTGCCGCCAATGTAACAGCGTGGTGTCTGCGGAAGTTCGAGCAACGGCTTTCGGTGAACCAACAACGGATCTCTTCCAACACCTCGATCCGGATGAAGAGGGATTTCGCGGGGTACGATACAGATTGGCGTTCTGTCGCAAGTGCCAATCTGTCTTTCTCCATCGAAGCTGCGCGACGGAGCCGTCAGAAGTCCCGTTTGAAGAGGTCCTGTATCCGCGCCCAGCGGAGCCTCTGGCGACCGATGTCCCGCCAATGGTCCGGCGGCCCTATGAGAGCGCGGTGTCATGCTTCGCCACGGCGAATTATGAACCCTGCGTTATCATGTGTCGCAAAACCCTGGAGGCGCTGTGCGAGGTTTTGGGAGAACACAAGGGTAACCTCCAAGAGCGCCTGCGCCGACTTCGAGACTCCGGCAAGATTGAGGCAAAACTGCATGATTGGGCCGACGAGCTTCGCCTCGTGGGCAATGATGCAGTTCACGAGTTCTCGGTGGGTTTCTCTAAGGACGACGCTCGTGATTGCCTGGAATTTGTCGAGGCCATTTTAGCCTATGTCTTCACACTTGATAGGAAATTCCAGGAGTTCAGAAAGCGGCGTAGGCCCGCTGAAGCTGGCGCGTAAGGTTACAGCCGGGGCGCGGCTGGCGCAAAGCATGCTCTGTGATCCGGGGAACCCGCCTGGCAGCGCCTCACTGACCGCGGGCGTTTCTCAAGGCCAAGCCTTTTGAGGAACGGCGCCCAGCACCAGCTTGCGCACTTCCGAAGCCAGCCCTACAGCTTCTTGCGCGGTTTGACGGTCCGGCCAGAACTCAAAGTCGTAGCGCGCCTCGACCGCATAGGAACTGAGTTCGGCGAGATCTAGTCCGGCGAGCGGCCAGGCGGGAAGCCCCTCTCCCAAGTGTTGCAACTCTTCCAGGTCGTGAGTACGGTGAAAAGGCTCCCCTCGTAGCGCCAGCAAACCCTTCAAGTACTTCTCGGCAGCTTGCTGGGCGTGAAAGCAGGCAGTGTCGTAAGGCCCATCACTTTCTACCATGCGCTTGGCGGTGTTGAGATCGCTCTCAGCTTTGAGAAACCAGCCCCGCGCGAGCTCCCATTCACCGGGCATAGAGTGTTTTCCCCTCGCGCAGCGCGGTGGTGACGAAGGCGTTAGGCACTCCGGCCCAGGCTTCGATCTCCTGCGGTGTCCACACCACCACGTCCTTGGCCGGAAAGACGCCCACCAGCGCCCGCAAGTAACGCGCCGCCCGTTTATAGCGTGGCAAGCTCGACTCCTCAACGATCAGGACGTCGAGGTCGCTCCCTGGCCTCGCCTCTCCGCGGGCTTGCGATCCGAACAGAACGATCCTCAGCGGCGAGCCCGCCGCCAGAATGCGGCGCACCACCTCTTCCAGAATGTCAGCGGTGACGGGAGGGTTGTCCAAGGGTAAGCTCATATCAAAGCCTTGAAGCGCTAGCGCCACTTAGCATAGCACAACTGAGAGGGGCCAGCCGGCGGGCGGCGCATTCATTGTCATTTATGTATGCACCCCACGAACACGCGCAACATCTCTGTCACCGCGTCCCATCCGTGGCCAGTTCTGGCTTTAGTGGCACAGGCACTCTTGCCTGTGCCCTCAGCATGGGAGGCCTCGGCCTTGGGCACAGGCAAGAGTGCCTGTGCTACTGCCGCCTTATAAGCCGATTTTGTCTCGCCACTCCTCATGAGTCGACGCAGCCCAAATGAGCAGCAGGTCTTCGATTGCTGTCCCAATGTCGATCTCCTGCGAAACGAGAATCAGCCCGGGGCTTGATTGTGTGGCAATGAACCGGGCGAAGTGTGCCGGCATAGTTCCGCGGTCGTGTGATATCAGAATGCGATTTTCACGGGCAGCGATCGCGAGAACCTCCGGGTCGGGCCGGCCGATGATGTCGCCTTGAGACGCGGTTTGAAAGTCGATCGTGGGTTCTCGCCGCAGAAGGCCGAGAACAATCTTTCAGGTCCGCTCGGCCTTCTCTGGTGGGAGCCGATTCGAGTTGGCCGGCCGCTTTGATCAGGACCCGTAGCGCCTGGTTCACGGACTCCGAGTCGCGGAACACAGCAGCCACATCCCGGTCTTATTCTTCGCGGGTGGGCGGGGGAGAATCCCTTTGAGGCGTAGGACGGAGTGCAGGCAGGGGCTTTTCGCGGCGGGGTTCGCGAAATCAACGGCTGGGTGGACGAGATGCGCCGGGACGAGCGGCGGCGATGAGAACGGCGATCCACATTCGAAGATTCGCTCATATTTTTTTATTTATATGACCTTTAAGTAGTTGAAAATAAGCATGTACTTTTGACTTGACTGTAAGACGCTCAACTTTTATAATGCATCCAGGCTAATGTTTACGACATCTAAGCCTATGAGATTGAGATCGAATCTTCGAAGGAGGTAGAAAGCAATGGCGATTGTACGTTGGGAACCGTTTCGGGATTTAGTAAGTCAGGAGCGGCTTAACAGGCTGTTCGGCGAGTTGGCTCGTGGCTTCGGCGAAGAGGAGGGTGGGACCCGCGCTTGGGCTCCTGCCGTCGATATCTTCGAAACCGATCAGAACCTGGTGCTCAAGGCTGAGCTGCCAGGCGTCGATCCGAAAGACGTCGAGATCCGCGTTGAGGACAACACCCTCTACCTGAAGGGTGAGCGGAAGTTTGAGAAGGAGACCAAGGAGGAGAACTACCACCGCGTTGAGCGTGTGTATGGCTCCTTCGCGCGTTCCTTCTCGCTGCCCAGCTCGGTGGACTTCGACAAGACCACGGCCGAATACAAAGATGGTATTCTGACCGTGACGATGCCGAAGCGCGAAGAGGCCAAGCCGAAGACCATTAAGATCCAAGCCGTCAGCAAGAGCTAAGGAAGAAGTGGCCAGTGGCGAGTGGCGAGTGGCTAGTGAAGACGAGCAGAGTCTTTGCCAGGCGCTCTCACCTGACCGCCAGCCACTTCAGAAGAAGTGGCGAGCGGCTAGTGGCAAGTGGCGAGTGAAGAAGCAGCATCTTTTGCAGGCGCTCCCAGTCTGGCCGCCAGCCACTTCAGGGTCAACCGTGCGTCACTAACTGGGGCGGGGTTGGCTCGGGATTGGATTCTGAAGCCGCGTGCGGTCGCTATCGGTGGCCGGCGCGGCTTCCTTTTTTGGTTGACGATCGTCGATCGACGATTGACGATTGGAAGTAGCTTTCAGCCGTCAGCTATCAGCAAGAAACGGACTTTTGTGCTGAGAGCTGAAAGCTGAGAGCTGACGGCTAAGGGCCAACAGTTGAAAGCTCGCTTTGAGGATTCACCATGGCAACCCGATTTGACAAACTTACGATAAAGGCCCAAGAGGCCTTGCAAGGCACCGAGGACGTAGCCGGCCGTTTCGGCAACCAGCAACTGGAGCCCGTCCACCTTCTGTTGGCGCTGGTGGAGCAGAGCGAAGGCATTGTGCCGGCGATCCTGACCCGTTTGGGGGTGATGCCGGCGGCGGTGACGCGCGAGGCGGAGAAGGCCATCGAAGCGCTGCCCAAGGTGGGCGGCACCACCGACCATCATCTTTCCCCGGCCCTCAAGGAGGTGCTGGACCAAGCCGCCAAGGAAACCGAGCAGTTCAAAGATGAGTTTGTGTCGACTGAGCACTTGCTGCTGGCTTTGGCGCGGAAGCCGCGCGAGACGGCGGGCCGGATTCTCGCTCAACTGGGCGTGACGCACGACGCCATCCTGAAGGCCCTGGTGGCGGTGCGGGGGTCGCAGCGGGTGACGGACCAGAACCCGGAGGCCAAGTATCAGGCGCTCGAGCGCTACGCCCGCGACCTGACGGAGCTGGCCCGGCGCGGCAAGCTCGATCCGGTGATCGGCCGCGACGACGAGGTCCGCCGGGTGATCCAGGTGCTGTCGCGGCGCACCAAGAACAACCCGGTGCTGATCGGCGAGCCGGGCGTGGGCAAAACGGCCATCGTCGAGGGCATCGCCCAGCGGATCGTCGCCGGCGACGTTCCCGAGTCGCTCAAGTCCAAGCGCATTGTGGCGCTGGACCTCGGGGCGCTGGTGGCAGGCTCGAAGTACCGGGGCGAGTTCGAAGACCGCTTGAAGGCGGTGCTGAAGGAAATCGAAGAGTCGAGCGGACAGGTGATCCTCTTCATCGATGAGCTCCACACGCTGGTGGGCGCCGGCGCCGCCGAGGGGGCGATCGACGCCTCGAACATGCTGAAGCCGGCGTTGGCGCGCGGCGAACTGCGCTGCATCGGCGCCACCACCCTCAACGAGTACAAGAAACACATTGAGAAGGACGCAGCCCTGGAGCGGCGCTTCCAGCCGGTCTACGTGGGCGAGCCGACGGTGGAGGATACCATCGCCATCCTGCGCGGCCTCAAGGAGCGCTACGAAGTGCACCACGGGGTCCGCATCAAGGACTCGGCCATCGTCGCCGCCGCGGTGCTCTCCAACCGCTATATCGCCGATCGCTTTCTGCCCGATAAGGCCATCGACCTGATTGACGAAGCGGCTTCCGGCCTGCGCATCGAGATCGACTCGATGCCGGCGGAGATCGACCAGATCGAGCGGCGCGTGACCCAGCTCGAAATCGAGCGACAGGCGCTGCGCAAGGAGGACGACGCGGCTTCGCGCGAGCGCCTCGAAAAGCTGGAAAAAGAGCTGGCCGAGCTGCGGGAGAAGTCCAGCCAGTTGAAGCTGCGCTGGAAGGCGGAGAAAGAGGTCATCACCCGCATCCGCGGGCTCAAGAGCGAAATCGAGCAGGCTAAAGTCGAGGAGCAGCGCGTGACGCGCGAGGGCAACCTCAACAAGGCGGCGGAGATCCGCTATGGCAAGCTGGTGGCCCTCGAAAAGCAACTGGCGCAGGCCAACGCCAGGCTGGAGGAGGCCCAGAAGACCGGCCGCATGCTGAAGGAAGAAGTGGACGAGGAAGACGTGGCCCGCGTCGTTTCCAAGTGGACGGGCATCCCGGTCTCCAAGATGCTGGAAGGCGAAGTGGCAAAGCTGGTCCAGATGGAAGATCGCCTGCGCCTGCGCGTGGTGGGCCAGGACGAGGCGCTGCGTCTGGTGGCGAACGCGGTGCGTCGCAGCCGCGCCGGGCTCTCCGACCCCAAGCGGCCCATCGGATCGTTCCTGTTCCTTGGGCCGACGGGCGTGGGCAAAACAGAACTGGCGCGGGCCCTCGCCGAGTTCCTCTTTGACGACGAGCGCGCCATGCTCCGCATCGATATGTCCGAATACATGGAGAAACACGCGGTGGCGCGGCTGATCGGCGCGCCGCCGGGCTACGTGGGTTACGACGAGGGCGGCCAACTCACCGAGCAGGTCCGCCGCCGGCCCTACGCCGTGATCCTGTTTGACGAGATCGAAAAAGCGCACCCGGACGTCTTTAACATCCTGCTACAGATCCTGGACGACGGCCGCCTGACCGACGGCAAGGGCCGAACCGTCGACTTCCGCAATTCGGTTATCATCATGACCTCCAACATCGCCAGCCACGAGATCCACGAAGCGATGGGCGAGGCTGCGGGAGGTAGCGCCGGGCTTCAGCCCGGCACCGTGACTGAGGAACTGCGAAAGAGAATTCACGCTTCCCTACTGGCGCACTTCCGGCCGGAGTTCATCAACCGCGTCGACGAGATCGTGATCTTTAACCCGCTCGGGAAGGAGCAGATCGAGAAGATCATCGACCTGCAACTCGAGAACCTGAGGAAGATCCTGGCCGAGCGCAAGATCGAGATCGAATTGACGCCGAAAGCGAAGCAACTCCTGTTCCGCGAGGGCTACGACCCGCAGTTCGGGGCGCGGCCGTTGAAGCGCGCCATCCAGCGGCTGATCCAGGACCCGCTGGCGCTCAAGATCCTGGACGGCGACGTCACGATGGGCGATAAGCTGGAAGTGGATGCGGATTTGAAGAAAGGGGTGATGACGTTCGAGCGCGAGGCGGCCAAGACGGCGCATCCGGCGAAAGCGTAGCGCCCCGACCCGGCTGGTTGCTTTCTAGTGCGGAGTGCCTTACCATGGGATCTATGCGAAAGACAAGCGCGCTTCCCAAGATGAAACAGGGCAAGACACACGTGCCCGTTTTCATCGAAAAAGATGAGGACGGATTCTACGTAGTGGAATGCCCTCTCTTTGAGGGTTGCTACAGCCAGGGCAAGACCGTTGACGAGGCGCTTCGTAACATTAGGGAAGTCATTGACTTGATCGTCGAAGAGAAGAAGAACCGGCAGATTTTGGAGACGTACCATCCAAGAGAGCTGAGTTTGCACACGATCACCGTTTAGCAGATCAATCGCCGTGGCCCGATTACCCATTCTTTCGTGCGACTCCATTGTCAAGGCGCTGGCTAAGGTTGGCTACGCAGAAGTGCGTCAACGTGGGAGCCACATTCGACTTGCGTGTCCAGAAAAGAGATCGATAACCGTTCCCAACCATAAGGTAATCGGACGCGGCCTGCTGAAGAAGATTCTGCGGGACGCAGAACTGTCGGCGGAAGAGTTCATTGAACTGCTCTGATGGGCCATTCGATCTGAGAATTCGGGAGGATCATTGTGATATCCCTGAGCAAGTGGAGGCCGTATGCCCAATCTGACCGTGCGCAACATCCCCGAACAGAACTACACCGAGCCACAGCAAGAAGCCCGAGAGAATCAGCGCAGCGTGAATGCTGAGGTTCTGAAGGCAATCGCGGTGAGAGCAGAAGCGAGGCGACGCCGGAGGCAGGCTGATCGGGCCATGCGAGAGCTGGACAGGCTGCGGGTGGAAACTTCGAGGAAATATCCCAACGCTCCCGAGAGAGTGAAGCTGATTCGGGAGATCCGCGACCCCCGACGAAAATCGCCCTGGGCGCCAGCGTGATGAGGCCCACCTGGCCGTTAATTCAGAAGTAAGAATTAGCTATTGCATAGGGACTGCCAGAAGTGTATACTGTGTATGCTTGATCAGTTTTTGTGACCGGTTACCAGTGACGTTGGAGGCCGCAAAATCTTCGATTTTGTGGCCTTTTTTGTTTTTGGCGAGAGGTTGCGAGAGCGAGAACAAGAAAAATCTCAAAGACTAAGGAAAATAAAGAACACTATGGATAGAGAACAAGGTACGGTGAAGTGGTTTAACAATGCGAAGGGCTACGGGTTCATCCAGCGCTCTTCCGGAGCCGACGTTTTCGTGCACCACTCGGCCATTCAGGCGACCGGTTTCAAATCGCTGAACGAAGGCGACTCCGTGGAATTCTCGGTCGTCACGGGTCCGAAAGGACTGCAGGCGGAGAACGTGGCGAAGCTGTAGGTAGCAGCCTGCCGAGGCGGGTCCCCGCTTATGGCGGAAGGGCGGGGTGTTGGCCTTGCCGCAAAGATGAAAAGAAAATCAAGAGGTTCGTGGGATTCTAATCTTCTTTCGGCCGGTTCAATGCCCCACCCTTCCTCCGGCAGGGAAGCACGTGGCGATGGCTGCCCCTGGTTGGCGTCGATTCTCACGCCTAGGCTTCCCAAGAGGACTCGCTGTCAGCAGGTGTATGATCCGCTCCCCTTTAGGTCTGGTTTCCCAACGTACAAAACACTTGTCGACGACCCTCCCTTGGGGCTGGTGGCATGATGTCTGAGGGTTCCTTGCCAGGTCATCCGCTGAGTCGCCTGATTCCCCGACGCTTACGGGAAGTTCCTTTTGGCGGACCGCGGCATCTAAATAAAGTAAGAACGAAATCGATGATGGGTTTGACCAACGATGTGGAATAACCTGAAGACGACACTGTTACTGGCGGGGCTGACGGGCCTCTTGCTGGCCATCGGCGATGTGTGGGCGGGCCGGAACGGGTTGATGTTTGCCCTCGTGCTGGCGGCGGTCTTCAATCTGGGCAGTTACTTCTTTTCAGACAAGATCGCCCTGAAGATGAGCCGGGCGCAGCCTATCTCGCGGGAAGAGGGTCCGCGCATTTATCAGATCGTGGAGCGCCTGGCCGCCAAAGCGAATATCCCGGTGCCCAAGATTTACATGATCCCCACCGACTCGCCCAACGCCTTTGCCACCGGCCGCAACCCCAATCACGCGTCCGTCGCGGTCACGCGCGGCATCCTCGAGATTTGCGACGACCAGGAAATTGAAGGGGTCCTGGCCCACGAGCTTGGCCACGTGCGCAACCGCGACATCCTGATCAGCGCCGTGGTGGCGACACTGGCGGGCGCCATTACCATGATCGCGCGCATGGCGTATTACGCGGAGATGTTCGGCTTTGGTGGCGGAGGCGGTCGGAGCGACCGCCGCGGCGGCGCGCTCTCCGCCATTGCCATGCTGATCCTCGCGCCCTTCGCGGCCATGCTGATTCAGCTCGCCATCTCGCGCTCGCGCGAGTACGAAGCCGACCACACGGGCGCCGAGATCACCGGCAACCCCATGGCCCTCGCGCGCGCCCTGGACAAGATCGACAAATGGTCGAAAAAGGTGCCCATGCAAGTGGCGCCCTCGATGGCGCACCTCTACTGCGCCCAGCCGCTGACGGCCGGCCAATTCATGGGCAGCCTCTTTTCCACCCACCCGCCCATCCCCAAGCGCATCGAACGCCTGATCGGCCGCGACTTTATTTGAGAGAAAGCTGTCCGAGGTCAGTTGACGGTTGCGGGAACGCCTCTGCTGCCGCCGGGTCCAGGTGGACGGAGATCGTCCTGCACGCCGCGGCCACCCGCCACACGGCGTCTCCGCTCCATCGTAGCTTCAACTTGGACCATCGCCCCCCCCACCCGTTGTCCATGCGCGTTTCCGTTCCATTTTCACCAGAGGCGGGTTATAATTCGTGGGCCGTACAAGAGCCCGTCTGCGACTTCAGTCCGAGGGATTCAGAATGAGCGAGCGAGCCTATCGTCTTGGCGACCTGATCGACGACTATTGTCCCCGCTGCCGCCTTCTGCTCAACCACGCCGTGGCCAGCATGGTGGGCAGCGAAGTGGTGAAGGTGGTGTGCGAGACTTGCCACAGCGAGCACCCCTATCGTCGCAGTGAGGTGCCGGAGAAAAAAAGGAAGGCAAAGGGTTCTCGCGCCAACCTGTTCGACCAGGTGCTGGCCAAGTCAGCGCCTGCCGCGGCGCCTCCGGAGCCCGCGGAGGCGGAACCCGAGCCCGCCGCGCCCAAGAAGAAGCGAGCCGCGAGCGCCGCCCGCTACATTACCCGGCACAAGACACGGCCCCCGCGCGGCGGCTAGTTACTAGGCTAGACAATTGAAAGAAGTACGTCCGGGGAGCCGTCTTCGCATTCGCAAGGTCCGCTCTTCGTTGGCGATTGACGATCGAAAAAAAGCACAATCCGGGAGACAGGGGATCCTATTCCGAGTTTGCATTTTATTTTCAATAACATTACAAGCGATCACGAACCCCCATCACGAACTAAGTCAGTTATTTCCATAGTCTTACAGAGTGTTGAGGGCGCGCTTGGGTTTGTTTTGGGTTTGTTCCCGGGCATTTTCCTTTGTTTTCAACAACTCCTCGGCTTTGTTCCTGAAAAAAAGGCCTCCCGACCGGATCGTCTTCGAATCGCGAGCGCAAACGATGTTGTCGGCTAAATCCTTTGTTATCATCGAGATCGTGGGATAACGAAAATAAGTGCATTTGTTTTCAATAACATCGTGGGATATTCCAACAACGCTTTTCGCGGTCCTTTGTTTTCATCAACATCGTGGGACTCTCCTTCATATTGAGTATGCGAGGAGGGGGTTGGGAGGGGGGTTTTGGCCCCGATTTTCACCAGCAGGGTGGCCAGACGCTCCACCTTGCGAAAGTTGGTGTCTTGCCACCGCAGCATCCATTGCGCCCGAGGATGAGCAGGCGCCAGCATGGTGGCGCCGGTGGGAAGAGGCTACATCCATTGAATTGGCTTGCCGCCTCTCACGTCGCCAATCGGACAATGGCTGGAGTTTGAGCTGGCATTCCAGTTCCCCAATCATCCATTTCCCTCGTAAGAGATTCTTCAGATCCCTCTTGCCCGGCAGCAGATGACCCAGGCGCGGCCCCGTGGATTTCTCCGCGTTGGGGCGGTTGGCCTCAAGCACGGGTGGGGTGGTTTCTTTTTCGATCGGGCTCATCCCTCTTTCCTTTTGTACTGATCATATACTCTAGCACGGCGCGTTATGGTCTGTCAAGAAAAAACTTTCTCAAAAAATAGGCTAGAGACGGGATACTGCAACAAGTGTTTGCCGGAGGATCAGGGTAAGGACGTTTCGCGTTATTTCACAGTCTTGCTTCGGGAACCTCTTGAGCGAGTATTCTTCGCTTCGGTTTCGAGAGTTTCGTGGATCAGCATTTTGAGATAGGTCTGGTAACGCAAGCCCCGCTTAGCGGCGAGCCTGCGCGCTCGTGAAATATCCTCTGGATCGAGCCGGATGGTCGTGGTCGGCGTAACGCCGGCGGACCGCTCCCGTGCCAGCCTGGCGGCTGGGCCCGTGCGCAGTTCGCCGCGCGCCGCAGCGTCCTCGAAAGCTTTGGTGAGTTCATCGCGGTGGTCATACCACCATTGCGCCTCTTCGGCTTCGCTCGCGAACGTGGGAATTTGGAGTTTGTCCGCCATGCTCAGGCCCCCTTATGCATGAAGTAGAGATCGATCAGGCTTTTGGGCGCAGGGAAGGCGGTGACGACGCGAAGGCGTCCTTTAAGGAGCGTGGTGACAACCACCAGGAACCGGCCCTGTTTGGTGCGCCCGATGCCGCTGATGCGGTCTTCGCCCTCCATGGTCTCGGCATCGATATCGAGTGGATCGTTTCCAACGACTTGCTCGGCCTCTTCGGGAGAGACCTTGTGGCGGTCGATATGATCGCGATTTTCAGCATCCCAGTCAAAAACGAGATCGGAGCCAAGACCTATTGTAGCGACATTGTAGCAACATGTCAACTTCTGCAGGGTGCGCGACATAGAAGCGAAAAGCAGTCCACTGGACGTAGCGCGGGCGTCCCGCCCGCTGTCTCGCGGGCATCCTGCCCGCGCCGGCTGAGCCCTTCTGTTCGGCTTGCATCTACCTTTTCCTCTCGAGCCGTTGAACCTTGCTTCGCGCGGGAGCGGGACGCTCCCGCCACAGCGGGCGAGACGCCCGCGCTACAAACCTCCCCCACCCTTTTCCTGGGGGGTTCAGGGCCTTTCACTTTTATGTCGCGCACCCACGTGTGCGTCCAAATTCTTGCGCAGAGCTCCCCATCATGATGCCAGCCCGCCAGGGCATTCCGTGCTGCGGGAAAAGAAGACCTTGTGCGCTTCAGGCGCTCGGCGAAGTGTGCCCGTTCGCCCGCGCATAACGGGCACGGAGTGATCGGCGTAGAAAACAGGCACGAAAACGGAGCCGCAAGGGATTTGAGTTTTGTAACCCGAGTCGTTACACTACACGAAGATGATAATACGGTTTCGCCATAAGGGGCTGGAACGGCTCTTTGCTTCGGGGGACACGCGAGGGGAAGCGCTCAACAGGCGAGGCGCTTGCGCCGCCTGTTGGCGTGCCTGTCGTCAATCCGTCCGTGGGTCGCAGAGTTGCGCTCTGCGCCAGCCAGGAATGAATACGTGACCTATAATCTCACTCGTCTGTGTTCGGAGAACGGCGGGTCGCTCGGAAGAGTCTATTCCGGCCTCAGTTTTCCGTCTGTGGTAGGCCAAGAGGGAACGTATAACAGCGGGACTTCAGGAAGAGCCTTTATGTCCAAGGGGATTGCCGGTTCTGGGTGGATCACACCGACAGCTCGGACTCGATCGGGGCAGATACAGGCTAGAAGGACAGCCGACGCGCTACGACGACATGGCCGGAGCCTTGCGGAGTTTGCTTCATCTTTTCGAAAAAACACCGAATTCTTTAAGTCAGTCAACAGGAATACAGCCGAGGGGTCTGAGAGGGGCGTGCAGATTTTCCAATCAGAAACGAACAGATTGACGGCTGCGGCTCGATTGAAAACTAACTGAACCTTTGGATGCTCGGAGGCGATTACCAAAATTCGTGGAACTTGCCCCCCTTTGCTTAGCTGATCCATTTTCTTCTTAACCCGCCGCTTCAACTCTAGCGTCGCAAATCTGAACCACCCTCCAAAAAGGTGAGTTAAATCTGTGGAGAGGCCAGACGCTGAACTCAGGGCTTCGGTTCCGAATGAAGTGACTTCCAACAGAAACTCGCCCCCTATGGCGGGTTGACACTTGAAGTCCATGCCGCCGACGCCCGCCTTATCGTTTATTGTTGGATTCTTTCCTATCCGATGCAGCCACGCAAAGATGACAGCCTCAGCGCGGGCGGCCTCGGGGTCGTTATTGAGACGATCCACGAATATCTTTAATTCGCCGCTCGGATTGCCAAATGTTTTCTCTAGATACTGAGCGTGCCAATCGACGACCTGCTCAATCGAGTCTCCCATAAGGCAATTATACCTGCGTACGCCGGAATTTGGGGGTGGGGGGTTGCGCCTTGCCGCCCCATCCGCAACGGTGGTATACTCCTGCACCGACAGGAAAGAGGCAGGTCGGTCGTGTCCACATGGGCAAAGCTGGCGAATGAAGGGGAGGAACCACGAAAGCCCGCTCTTGTGCGCCCTGCCGTCCTCCTGCTGCTCATCTTGGTCACCAGCGGGTGTTCTGAGGTCCCCTCAAATTATTTCTCTGCCCCGAAAGAGCTAGAGATTGACGGGACATCCCACATAGCTTGCACCGGCGTCATCTGGATTTATAGTCCTAGCAGGAACGTCGCCGACTCCACGACGAAAAGCTACGAGATTACATTTACAGATGATTACGGGCGACCTCAGGATCTCAGGGACGTTAGGTCTTACACGATTAGAAATGCCGAGAGCGCGACGTATGCCATGCCTGATCCTGCTCCCGGACCCGGAATCACGCACTACAGCGACGGCACTCCTTTCACATCCGGCCAGATCGTGTTCTTTGGGAAGGATGGCGATGGGGAAGAGCAGAGTTTGTTGGCCCCGGGAACTGGAAACCAGTACCGTGCGGCTAACGAAGGAATTTAACCGATACTCTCAAGTAACGCCGGATAGATCGGCGCAATGATGCATCCGGGTTTTGTAAGTCTGGGTGATCTACACCCGGACCTCTCCCAGCGAGGGGGTAATCCATGGAAGGTTCGGGCGGCAACATTGCTTTAGGAACTGGCCCACAAAAACGCCGACGATCGTGGAAACGACTTATGCTCGCTGCGTTCTCGGTCGGGGCGGGCACTACCATCGGCCTCGCGTTAGTGAGGGAATTCAGGGTTTTTAGTGGGAAGGAAGTGAGCCTTGTGCATGCGACAATGCAGGGATGAGAGACTGCGAACTGTATGGTCGGATTCTGGGGATCGAAACTCCCTGGAATGTAGAGCACGTGGAA
>Ga0326728_10001936_pt1 | contig 70821 bp, 55 predicted proteins | sample MB3enrmetagenome_FD_207602 | JGI IMG/M metagenome (GOLD analysis project Ga0326728, IMG submission 207602) | Lab enriched peat soil microbial communities from McLean, Ithaca, NY, United States - MB31MN | ecosystem: Environmental > Terrestrial > Soil > Wetlands > Peat | place: USA: New York... | reverse complement strand
AGCCGTCATTTTCGTTCGCCGCGGTTGCCGATAATTTCGCGCCCTCGGCATATCCTGTTTTTAGGCAGAGATGGGACTCGCCTGCCGCTCAGAAAGATTCGGCCTCGTTCGAAGCGGTGACCAAAATCGGGTCAAGTCGCTAGGACTGCAAATCCTTTCGATTGAAGCACATGTAAATGCAGTCCTTTAGATTCATACACTTGTGAGCGAAAAAATCACAAGTGCTTCATTTGATTGCACTTGTAAATGCAAAAAATGCAGAGATCGCAAAATTTACCACATTGTGGTATTCTTTGCCCGCATCCCTACCCCACCCCGCCCGGCTCCGCCGCCAGAATCCCCGTCCGGTAGAGCGCCGCCACTGTCAAGGCGCACAGCACCGCCACCGCGCCCACCGCGCTGAACGCCGCCTGCCTGCTCACATGGTCCATCAGCACTCCCATCACCACCGGCCCCCCGGTGATGCCTATGCAGTAGATGGACTGGTAGCACCCCATGGCGGTGCTCCGCTTCTCCGGATCGACGCGCTTGATGGCGAAGGCCATGCCGCAGGCCATCAGCAGCCCTTTGCCGAATCCGCACACCAGTTGCGCCGAATAGAAGAGCCGCAGATCGCGCGTATAGCCGATCGCGACACAGTAGAGCGCCAGAATCAGGAAGCCCAGGACCAGCGGCGTCCTCTCGCCCATCGCGTGCCCGGCGCGCGTTGAGATGAACCAGGCCCCGGCAATGGTTCCAACACTGTAGAGCACAGAGAAGATTCCCAGCTGCGGCCCGCTTGCGCCCAGGGTCTTCGCCGTGCTGGTCGAGAAGGAGAAGACCGTGGCGAAGATGACGAACCACGCCACTCCACTTATCAGCGAGAAGGCGACGACGCGCCTGTCGTGAACCACCCTGACGAGGCTCCCCAGAGTCACGTTGGTTCCGCGGCTCGCGCTCTCGTGAGGGATGAAGAGCGCCAGCAGGCCGCCCAGAATGCCCGCAACAAAGCTGGCCTTGAACAGCATCTGAATGCCGAAGCGCGCGACCAGCAGGCCCCCGGTGAGAAAGGCCAGCAGGATTCCGCCCTGAAAGAAGGCGTTGATGATGCCGACCGCCTTGGTGCTCTCCGCGCTCTCGTAGTACGAGGTGTAGAGGATGGCAAACGAGATCCACGCCGACGAAGCAACGCCCGAGACGGCGTTCGACAGGATCAGCATCCCCGGCGAGGGAAAGAGCAGCATTCCGAGCGAGGAGAGCCCGGCCAGCACCACGCCGCCAACAATAACCAGCTTGTGCTGCCGGTGAATGTCAAGCGCAAGCCCCAGCGGAATGCGCAGCAGCATCTGCGTAACGCCGTAGGCGCCGACGATGACTCCGGTGACGGTGGCCGTAATGGAGAGCGAGAGCAGATAGGGCGTCAGAAACGGCACGTACACATACTGCGCAAACCAGAACAGCGCAGTGACTGTGCAGAGCAGGGCTCGTTTGGAACCGGTACCGGGCATTCTTCCTTCCAGCAACCACAAGCAAGGACTGCCGAGAGAGACTTCTGGCTGCTGGTGTGGCTTAGATTCACGTTAGCATGGGCGGCAATACGATGACTGCGGTATGGAGGCGACAGCGGAGAGCCTTAGCGATAGGCCTCGCGGCGATGAGCCACGCACACCACAAGGATGCGGATAGATTCATCCTCGATGCTTGCAATGATGCGGTAGTCGCCTACGCGGTATTTCCAGAACATGCCGAGTTCGGGGCCCCGGAGAGCTTCTCCGATGCTCCTCGGATCTTCCAGGTGCGCCACGCGTTCGAACAAGAACTTGGCAATCCGCCGCGCTACCGTTGCATCAAGTGCCCTCAGTTCTCGTTCCGCGCGGCGGTCAAACTCAATCGACCATTCCATAGCGCTTCATGATCTCCTCAAGCTTGATCGTCGTGCTGCGCCCGGCTTTGATATCCGCGAGCCGCTTCTCCGCCTCGTGGTAGTCTTCGAGATCCTGGATGTGTTCGAGGATCGCTTCGCGCGCATAGTAGGTCTTGGTGCGTCCGGTGGCCTTGGCGAGAGCGTCGAGGCGCTTTTCGATGTCTTCCGGCAGGCGAATGGCAAGCATGGCTGGTCCTCCTCAATGGCGCTATACAAGTATAGCGTTTTCCTGCTTGTCCTGCCAAGGCAGAAGAAAGCCCGCGCTCGAAGGCGCGGGCTTTGGTGACGCAAATGAGTCTCTGCCTACGCGCGGCTGAGGTAAGTTCCCTCGCTGGTATCCACGCGGATGGTCTCGCCCTCGTTGATGAACGGCGGAACGTATACAACGAGGCCGGTCTCGGTCTTGGCCGGCTTGGTCACGCTGGAGGCGGTGGCGGACTTGAGGCCCGGCTCGGTCTCAATCACCTTGAGGTCTACTGTCCCGGGCAGCTCGATGCCCACGGGATTGCCGTCGAAGTAGCTGACGTGGATCTTGAGGTTGGGCGTCAGGTACTCGATGGTGTCGCCCAGCGTGGCGGTCTTCAGCACTGTCTGCTCAAAGTCAATGGGGTTCATGAAGTAGTAGTCGTCGCCGTCCGAGTAGAGGAACTCCATCTCGATCTCGTCCACCACCACCTTCTCAATGGAGTCGGCGGAGCGGAAGCGGTGCTCGAACATGGCGCCCGACTTCAAGTTGCGGAGCTTGGCCTGGATGAAGGCGCGCAGGTTGCCGGGGGTGCGGTGCTCGACCTTGAAGACGGTGTGCAACTGCTCGTTGTGCTTGATGATCATGCCCGGACGTAATTGGGTGGCGGGAATCCCCATAAACTGGGTTGCTCCTTCATGTTTCGCGCATTGGCGCTAAAGAAAATTTGGCTTGAAAGCCTTCTTTGATTGTATCGCGAGCGCGGGGTCGGCTCAGGCGCAATCGGGCGCATTCAGCGCCTCGCGCATCCGCCGCCAGGTGGTCTCAAGAGCCTCCGGCACAATGCGCGTCTCGCCCACCGAGGTGATGAAGCTGGTGTCGCCTACCCAGCGCGGCATGGCGTGGAGGTGGATGTGGCCCGCGACCCCCGCGCCGGCTGCGTGGCCGATGTTCATGCCGAAGTTGAAACCGTCTGGCGAGTAGAGCTTGCCCAGAGCGCGCTCGATGCGCTGGCCGAGAGAGATCATCTCGTGGGCGGCCTCGGTTTCAAGAGCGGCGAGTCGGTCAAGATGCGCGTAAGGCACCACCATGACGTGGCCCGAGGTGTACGGGAAGGCGTTGAGGCAGATGAAGCAGTGCTCGGCGCGCAGCACGATGCCGGCCGCGCACTCGGCCTGGTCGCGGTCCATGCCGTTGCCGATAGCGAAGTCGGCGGCGGCTACCATGTTGCAGAAGACGCAGCCGTGGTCGCCGGTCCAGGCTTCAAGCGCCTTGGGGACGCCGCGCTTGGCCGAGGGGTCGGCTCCGGTTACGTATCCATACCGCCAGGGAGTCCAGAGGTGGTCCATAGTCTGTTGGGTTCAGTATAGTGCGCTTGCGGCTCGCCAGTATGATGAAAGGGCGGGAGGGGAGCTTGGAGTCGATGGCGCTGAAGGTGTTCATCTCGGCCGGGGAGGCCAGCGGCGAGTTCTATGGCTCGCAACTGATCGATGCCCTGGCGCGCGCGCGCGCGGCCCGGGGCGAGAATGCCGAGTTCTTCGGGATGGGCGGGGAGCGCATGGCCGCGGCGGGTCTCGACCGTATCGTGCGGGCCGAAGACATCGCCGTCATGGGCTTCAGTGAAGTCATTTCGCACCTGCCCCGCATCTACCGCGAGTTCCGCAAGCTGCGGCAGTCTATCCGGGATCGGCGGCCCGACGTGGCGGTGCTGATCGACCTGCCCGACTTCCACTTCCGGCTCCTCAGGGAGTTCAAGAACCTCGGCATCCCCGTCGTCTACTTTGTGAGCCCCCAACTGTGGGCATGGAAGAAGCACCGCATCGAGCAGGTCCGCAAGTACGTCGGCCGCATGGTAGTGATCTTTCCCTTTGAGGAGGGCTACTACCGGGAGCGCGGCATCGAGGCGGAGTTTGTGGGCCACCCGCTGGCAGATCTTCCCGCACCCACGGTCAGCCGTGAGCAGTTCGGGAGTGCTAACGGACTCGACCCGGGGCGCACCTGGATTGGGCTGCTCCCGGGAAGCCGCATCACGGAGATCGAGAAGAACCTGCCGGAAATGCTCAAGGCGGCACGGCTGCTCGGCGAGGGCTTTGAGTTTCTGCTGCCGCTGGCGCCGACGCTCGACGATGCGAGGCGGGGCCGCGTCCTGGGATTAGTCGAATCGCTTGCCTCTGGTCTACCCATCCGCTTGGTGGACGATGCCCGGGCAGCGCTCTTTCACGCCCGAGCCTCGGTGGTCGCCAGCGGAACCGCGACTGTAGAGGCGGCGCTCATCGGCAACCCATTCGTCGTGGTGTACCGGGTCTCGCCCATGACCTTTGCCATCGCCCGGCGTGTGGTGGACGTGCCCCACGTGGCCATGGCCAACCTGATCGCAGGCAAACGGGTCGCGCCGGAGCTCATCCAGCACGACTTTACCGCGCCAAATATCGTCCGCAACCTCGTTCCCTTGCTACCGGATGGGCCTGCGCGGCAGTCCATGATGGAGGAGCTGGGAGGGGTTAGGAGGGCGCTTGAGGCCCCAACCCAGGCCGGCAGCGAACATACCGGAGCCATCGAGCGGCTGGCGCGCATCGTATTAGGAACGGTTTCCGCGTCCTGATTTCCTGAGCCCAGTCCGTCTAAACTCTTTGAGTAGTAGCTTCGCCGGGGACAGAACATGACAGCTATGCGCAAACAGGCAACCCGTTTCGACCTTCGCACCAGCTTGGCCCGTCTGGCATGGGCGCTTCTCCTTGTTGCCCTGGCTGCCACGGCCGCCCCAGCGCAGACCGCCCGCGTCACCCGGCCGGCCCTCAACATCACCGGCTACACCATCGACGCCGAGCTCGACCCGGCGACCCACGGGCTCAGCGCCAAGGCCCAAGTCGCCTTTGTGCCGCCCACCGGGCAGGACGTGGTCACCTTCCTATTCCATCCAGCGCTCAAAGTCACCAACATCGCCGACGAGACCGGCAAGCAGTTGGACGGCGAGCGCACCGCCGACGGCTCGATCCGCGTGACCGCTGCCGCCCCGTTTACGCCCGGCAATACCGTTCACTGGACCTTCACCTACTCCGGCCTGATCACCGGCAACGAGGACGGCCCGGTCGAAGGCCTGAAGCTGGCTGCCATCGACGAACCCATCAGCTACCTGCTCTATGCGGCGCGCTGGTTCCCGATGACCGGGTACCTGACCGACCGCTTCACCGCCGAGATGCACATCCGCGTGCCACAGGGGATGCGCGTGTTTGCCAGCGGGGCTACCGGGGTACCGCAAAATGTGACCCTGGCCAGCGGAAAGCCCGGCAGCCAGTACAACTTTAACTGGACCCAGCCCGGCCTTCCCGGAACCGTCATCGCCGGCCGGTACGTCGATCCAGTCTCCGCAGGGCCGGGCAACGTGAAGGTCTACGTCACGGTGAGCCACCAGCAGGCCGCCAACCAGCTTGCCCAAACCGCCGCCAAACAGTACGACTTCTTTACCGACGCCTTCGGGGCGCTTGAGTCGCCGCGGCTGAATGTGGTCGAGATCCCCAACGACACACTGCCCGCCGTCTGGGCGCCGGAGCTGGCCGCCATCCCCGGCAACCGCGTCGGCGATAAGAGCGGCATTCGCCTGCTGGCCAACACCATGGCCCACCAGTGGTGGGGATGCCTGGTGAGCCCGCGAACCCTGAACGACGCCTGGATCACCAACGGCATGAGCCGCTACGCCGAGCTGATGTACCTTGAGGACGACAGCGGCAAGGGCGCGCTGCGCACGGCGATCGACGACGTGGCCGCCGGCGCGCTGGCCTACGACACCACTCCTCTTTCCTCCTCCGGACGGCTGGACCCCTTCACGCCGCAGTTCCAGTCGATGACGCTCGAAAAGGGCGCAATGATCTTCCACATGCTGCGCGGCGAGCTGGGCGACAAGGGTTTTGAGACCGCGCTCAAGAACGCCCTCAGCCAGTTCTCGAACAAGCCCATCGACACGACCGGCTTTGAGAGGGCCGCCGCGGCCCAGTCCACCGAGAACATTACGCCCTTCTTCGCGCAGTGGATCGACGGCACCGGCGCGCCGCAGTTCACCAACAAGTTCGCGGTCTATCGGCTGGGCAACAACAAGGGCTTCCGGACCATCGGCGAGATCGACCAGGATCTGGATCTCTTCAACATGCCCGTGCAGCTAGAGATCCAGACCGACGGCAAGACGGTCCTACAGAAGATCAACGTCGTCGGCACCAGCTCGCAGTACGTGGTGGACACCTTCGGCCGGCCCCGGCACATCGTCATCGACCCCAACAACCTGGTGCTCAAGAACACAGCCGACATGCAGGTGCGGGTGGCGATCCTGAAAGGCCAGCAGTTGGCCGCGCAGGGCGATCTGCCCGGCGCGCTTGCCGAGTACCAGAAGGCTCTGGAATCGAACCCCATCAGCTCGCTGGCCAGCTACCGCATCGGCGAGGTGCTCTTCCAGCAGAAGAACTACCAGGCCAGCGTGAACGCCTACCGCGACGCTCTGCGCGGGGACGACTCCCCGGCGTGGACCGAGGTCTGGAGCCACATCGCGATCGGGAAGATCTTCGACCTGACCGGCCAGCGCGACCGCGCCGTGAACGAGTACCGGCTGGCGGTGCAAACCAACGACAACACCCAGGGCGCGGTGAACGAGGCGCGGGTGTATCTGCAGAAGCCTTATAAAGATCCGGAGGGGCAGTAGGGCAGAAGTGAAGGTGGAGTGTAGTGGTCTCCTGGGTGTCCGCCAATCAGTCGGGATACTCATCACGCAACAAATGGGCCATGCCTTCAGCAGGCATGGTTTCACCCGCTAACCTGCCCGTACTTTTACTTGCCGATGCGCCTCATTTCTAACTACCCTTCCCATGGCGCATTCGTAACACCTCATGTTACACTCATTCCGTGATAAAGAGCTTCCGGCATCGGGGCATCGAGCGGTTCTTTCTGACTGGCTCGAAAGCGGGCATTCAGCCTAAGCACGCTACCCGGCTCCGGCTGCAACTCACTACGCTGCATCTGGCCTCGCGGCCTGAGGACATGAACCGCAGCGGATGGGACTGGCACCGGCTCAAAGGCGATCTGGCCGGGCATTGGGCGGTGACGGTGAACGGTAACTGGCGGCTGACCTTCGCCTTCGAGGACGAGGACGCTATTCTGGTTGACTACCGGGACTACCACTGAGGAGAATCGATATGGCTACGATGTACAACCCGGCAAGCCCCGGCGAACTGCTTCGCGAGTTTCTGGGCGAGCGCTCGGTGAGCGTACTGGCTGACCATATTGGCGTGGCGCGGGCCACGATCTCGCGGATACTGAATGGCCGCACTGCCGTCACGGTGGAGATGAGCATCCGTCTGGGCCAGGCGCTGGGCCTTTCGCCCGAGTTCTTTACCCGTGCGCAGGTGCAGTACGACCATTGGCTGGCCGCGCAGCAGAAACGGCCCAGGATCAGGCCGCTGGCAGCCTAGAGAAGGCGGCTGGCCCCCAAATCAGTAGCTGCGCCAGATCGATCCATTCAGAGCAGAGCAACAATACCGAATCGAACCGCGGTGGGTCCTCCTCTAACAGGCGAGAGGATTCACCGATGAAGTCCCTTGCCCTGGCCCTTACACTCGCCTCAGCCGCGCTGGCCGCACAGACCCCTGCAAACTTAGTCGCCACCCTCCAGAAGGGTGGATGTGTAATCGTGATGCGTCACGCCAGCTCTCCGCGCGACCTGCCGGATGCCGCGATAGCCAACCCCGATAACACCACTCGCGAGCGCCAGCTCGACGCGGCCGGGCGGGCCAGCGCGGCCGCCTTCGGCAACGCACTGCGCCGACTCGGGATTCCGGTGGGGCTGGTGCTCTCCAGCCCCACCTATCGGGCACAGGAGACGATTCGGCTGGCACAGCTGCCCGCGCCCACACTGGCACCGGAACTCGGCGAGAACGGCCAGAGTATGCAGGCCGTGACCGACGCCCAGGCCGAGTGGCTGCGAAAGAAGGCTGCCGAGTTCGCCCCCGGCACCAACACCATCCTTGTGACTCACTTCCCCAACATCACCCGCGCCTTTCCCGACAAGTCGCAGGGAATTGGCGACGGCGAGGCGCTGGTCTTTGGCCCCGATAGCAAGGGCGACGCGACGCTGATTGCCCGGGTCAAGATTGAGGACTGGTCGAAGCTCGGGCAATAGGAAAGGGCGAAAGCCACAGCCCTTACACCATCCCCACATTTAGAAGCTCCGCTAGCCCCGCTCAAACTGCATCATCTCGACAGGCGCGCCGTTTTCCTCGACCATCGCGCAGCGAACCCCGTCGAACGGGACAAAGGGGCCAAAGATGACCTTGCGGTCTTTGAGGGCGTCGTCCAGGTCGTCCACCTCGAAGGCCAGATGCGGGACAGTCTGGATGAGGGCGGGGATGGGGCTGTCGGGCTCAAAGCGCAGCCACTCGACGCCGAACTCGCTCGACCCAAAGCCCGAGGCCCAGACCTTGATCCGCTCGAGGTAGTGCTCGCCCGGTCTCCGCTCCTGCGTTGGAATGCCGATGTGGTGGAAGCGGAAGCCACTGGCTGCCGCCGGCAGCGGGTCAGGAAAGCTGCGCTGGCCTGGGAGGCTGTGCTCGCCCGGCTCCGTCAAAGGTTCTCGATCGCCCATCCATGGACTCCCTTGGCACTCTCTCTCTATCCACGATAGCGCTAACCTCAGAGAAACCGGTCTCGGGGACCGGCCTCGATCCTGCAAACGCCGGGCCTTGCCCGCAGGACGACCTTCCGGTACCGCGCCACCAGGTTATAGGCTCTATTGCGAATGGGGCGCGGAAGCCACCGAAGAACGCGGGCTGCACAGGCGAATCCGCTCAACCGCTCCAACACGTAGAGAACAGCATCGGAACGGGTGAGTATGCCCTCGGGCGTCAATACCGCGACCGTGTCCCCTTTGATCGCCAGACAATCACCCATGGCTCGTGTTGCGGCATCCGACCCCAGTCCCGCGAACCGGAACAGGCCCTCCACGTCGTGATCGAGGATGAACTGGACCCAGCGGCTGCACAACCCGCACTGGTCGTCGTAGAGGACGATCGGGGATCGGCCCGGACGCTGCTCGTCCATGTCGGAAGGCCTCAGTTGAGGTGGGATGACTGGTGGGGGCTGTCGAGGGAGAAGACCGGGATCTCTATGTCGAAGACTTCCCTGTTCTCGCCCTCAATCTGATAGGTTCCCATCATGATGCCGGAAGGCGTGGGAAGCGGAACCCAGCTTGAGTATTGGAAGGCCTCGCCGGGCTTCAGAACCGGCTGCTTGCCGACGACGCCTGGTCCTTTTACCTCGTTCATCGCTCCGCGGGCATCTGCAATCCGCCAGTGCCGGCTGCGCAACTGTACGGTCTCAGCGCCCCCGTTTTCGATGGTCACCCGGTATGCCCAGACGAACTTGGACTCGCCGGGCGAGGAGTGCTCGGAAACGTAGGCGGGCTCCACGCTCACCGCGATTCCCCGGGTTGTAGCTCGGTATAGCGTCAGATTTTCCATCACACTTCTTAGACGAGGCCAAGGCAGCGGTGGATGCAGAAGGTGGGGACCATCTGCGGAGGGGTCCTGGCCCAACCCCGCGCCGGCACCGGCTCTAGGTGACTCGCAGCCCCGTTGACTTGCTGGCTTGCCCCAAAAGGAAAAGGACCGACCCGAAGGCCGGTCCCGGATTCCACCGAAGTGGCGCTATTCCCTCGCCCGTTGCTTGCCCACATGGAGAATTTCCAGCTCCACCTGGGCCAGGCCGCTGCGAACCATGGACAGCTTCTGGGCCGCGCCAAACGAGAGATCGATGATCCGATCCTCGCTGACCAGGTCCCCGCGATCCGTAATCCGGACCACGACCGAACGATGGTTCTTCAGGTTTTCCACCCGCACAAGCGTGCCGAACGGGAGGGTTGGGTGGCAAGCAGTCATTGCATACATGTCATACCGCTCGCCGCTCGCGGTCTTTCGGCCGTTAAATACCCCGCCATACCAAGAGGCGATCCCCTCCTGCTTCATCCCTGTCTCGGGTTCCGATGCCGAAAAGCTTGGCGTCGGAGCCGTGACAGGGGCTGTAACAGTCTGGGGTGGGCTGGGCCAGATTCGCGCATCTGCCTGCACTGTCCGCGTGGCGATCAAGACCACCCCGCTGACAATTGCAACCGAGGTGACTCCAGCCAGCAGACACTTGCCCAGCGGAGCTCCAAGGTTAAGATTGCCGATCATCCGTCTCATAACCATGTCCTCATTTTACCAAGTCGATACCTCCCATCGGCATTGTTGGTCAACTCGATAACGGATTTTCTGTTGAAAATTTAGGAGTTAGCTCCAATTTTCCCCTAAACTACTCATATAAAAACGCTTGTCTCTTTGCACTAAGATGAGTGCAAATTCCCATTTTGAACCACATTTTCGCCCTGTTTGACCCTTTCAGCTCCCCGTGCCGGAAATCCATTGACTTTGAATTGGATTTTTCCGGTGTCCGGCACCTCTCCCCTCTCCTCCTTACAGCAATTTTTCGCCCACAGTTGCCGATTAATTCTGAGTTCTTGCTAGCGTCGAAATTAGGGGCCGGAATGGCTCGCAAGGGAGGAGCAGCATGGAAGTCAGTCAGCAGGGCCTGGAACTGATCAAACGCAGCGAGGGCTTTAGGGGTCGTATCTATAAGGATGCAAATGGTTTTCCAACCATCGGCTACGGACACCGCGTTACCGCGCAGCAGGCCTGGCCAGACGGAATCGCCGAGCCCGAGGCTGCGGCGATCCTTGCCGCCGATATCCGCGAGGCCGAACAGGCGGTCCAGCGGCTGGTCCGCGTACCGCTGACCCAGGGTCAGTTCGATGGTTTGGTTGACTTTTGCTTCAATCTTGGTGCAAAGCGCCTGGCCGCCTCCACACTGCTCGCCGACCTCAACTTAGGCCGATACAACGCCGCCGCCGAGCAATTGCTGCTCTGGGACCACGCCGGCGCACGGGAGTTGCCCGCCCTCAGCGCCCGCCGCCAGGCCGAGTTCCAGCTCTGGCACTCGAACCCGGAGGAGGCGCAGCCGGCCGTATAAGGGCCGGCTGCGTTCGCAAAGTCCCCACCCGATCTGTTTCAGCCGCCAGCTACCAAGCCTCCTGGGTTGCAAAGAACCGTTTCCAGAAGCCCAGGTGCTCGGGCGTCGCAACAGGGATCGGCCCGAAGTGGTCGCCGAGCTCCATCACCGTGGGCGACTTGGCGTCGAAGGCCGGCCAGCGCGCCAGCCCCGGTCCGTTGGGGTCGCCGGTCGAGATGTAGTTCACCCAGTAGGAGGAAACCGTGTCGGCTACCTTCTTGTCTTCATCCGTCCACGGCTGATTGGGCCGCTGGTTCAGGTTGTTGAACACGAAGAGTATCTCTGACCCGTGATGCGCGCCGCCTGCATCGCCCGTCGGCCGGTGGGTCCAGAAATAGGTGTAGACCGGCTTGGTGGTTCCCGGCTTCCAGGCCGAGGCCCACAGGTATGTCGAAATCCGGTTGTTATCCCGGGCAGATTCGTTGTGGGCGTTGGCCGCCTCGTCGTCGGTCTTGGCCGGATAGGTCTTGAGGAAGTCGTCGGCCAGCGGCCCGAACTTGCGCTTGGCGGACTTTACCATCTGGTCAACAGTGACGTCGATGTGTGCCGTGCCCGCGCCGGGCCGGTCAGGTTGGGAGCGGCGCTGGGCAAAGGTGCTTTCAGGCACCGCGCCGGTCTCATCCCGGTTGTTGCCGGCCATGACCGCCACGTTGTTCTGCGCGTGGCTGGCAAAGGTGGCCGCGTAGCCCTTGGGTAGCACCCAGCCGTCCACGGTGGGACGGAAGAGCGGCGGCTTGGCGTCGCTGCCGGTCTCGATGGCGTCGTCGCTTGAGGCCATGGTAACGATCAGGTCCTGCCACTTCATGGCGCGCAGGTCGGCAAGGGACTTGGCCCCCTTCGACTGCTCCCATTTCTCGCCTGCCGCCTCAGCGTCCTTGAGGGTCCGATAGGAGGTGGCCAGGTAGCGCAGTTCCGTATCCCTGGGATCGCGGGCGTGGCTCTGCTCGATGGCCCGGACGAACAGTCCCTTGGCCAGAGGCGACATCGACAGGAAGCCTGTCGAGCCGGCCCCGGCAGATTGGCCGCCAACAGTCACCCGCTTCGGGTCGCCGCCAAAGGCCGCAATGTTCTTCTGCACCCACTTGAGCAGGGCGATGTCGTCGAGCAGGCCGAAGTTGCCGCTGGCGTTGTGTCCGCTCTCCTTGCTCAGCTCGGGGGTGGCCAGGAAGCCCAGCGCGCCCAAACGGTAGTTGAAGGTCACCACTACGATGCCCTTCTTGGCCAGCGCTTCGCCGTCGAACTCGGGGTTGGATCCCGATCCGCCGGAGAAGCCGCCGCCGTAGATCCAGACGAAGACCGGCCGGCGCTCGAGGTTGAAGGCCGCCCCGGTCCAGACGTTGGCCGTAAGGCAGTCCTCGCTCATGTTGTCCTGGTTGTTGCCCTGGCCCCCGCCGCCCTGCGGGCAGAGCTTGCCGAAGTGGTCGGCTTTGAATACGCCGTCCCAGGCCTTGGGGGGCTCTGGGGCCTTGAAGCGGAGGTCGCCGACAGGAGGAGCCGCGTAGGGGATGCCCTTATAAACCGTGATCGACCGGTCCTTGCCCTGCACGCCGGTGATCATGCCGGTCTCGATCCTGGTCGGCACCTGGCTCAGCGGCATGTCCTTGGAGTCGGGATCTCGGGCCGAGGCGCCCATGAGTTCGCCGCTGGCCAGCACGTGGCCGGTCATCGCGTCCACCATGGCTTCAAAGGTCGTCGCCGGATCGAGCTTGAGCACTGTATCGAGCGCAAAGACCTGGAAGTAGTACCCGTTGGGAGCCGGTGTGTGGGTGTGCGGCCCAGCATAGGCGGAGTTGATGCCGTGGATATTCTCAGCGTAGTTGGCCCCGGTTGGAGGATCGACCATGCCCTGTTTGAGCGCCGTCACCGTTGCGGGGACGTTGTAGAGGGTGAGGTGGATGCTGGTCACAGATGGCCGGCCGGCAGCAGGGGGCGTGAGCCCCTGGCCCTGGACGATGACGGCGTAGGATTTGGTCCCTGCCGGCCCCTTCGTCCAACTCAGCCCGGGGAAGGTATTACCCCGGTACTGGGTGAATTCGTACGGAATGTTCTCGCCCTGCTTGAAGGCCGGACTGGTGACTGTCAGAGGCTGCGCAGACTTTGCCGGCAGCGACTTGATGACCAGCTCGCTGGCGTGGCCCATGTGGACCGCCGCAGGAACCTGTGCGCCCGCGGTCGCAACCGCCGCGCAGAGCAGGACAGCTATGACTTGAACCTTCATGAAATCTCTCTCCTTGTTGGCTCGCAATTGAGCCGGGCCGGAAGGCGGGAAGGTATTCGACGGGGAAATTACCTTCGACCAAGAGCCGGAGCCATTGTAGAGACGGATGCGGCGGCACGGAAAGACGCAGGTAGCGTTGCGCCCGGAGCGGGGAAGCCACTACATTTCTCTGAGGCGACCAAGCGGGACGCCAACCCTGTCTGAGGAGAAGGCAAAGGATGGATCGTAGGGGATTTCTCACCGGCGCGTCCGCGCTGGCGTTCGGTTTGCGCATTCCGGCTGCGCTTGCTGCTTCAGACCGCTGTCTGCTCTTTGTCGGCATGCGGTCCAGTAACCAGAGCCAGAACATCTACTCGAGCTTCTTCGACCTGGCGTCGGGTCAGGGCACACCGGCCATCAAGGCTGCCGAAATTAGAGAGCCGACGGCATTTGCGCTGAGCCGGAACCGCAAGGTTCTTTACGCGACGAGCGAGGTGGGCAACGACGGCAAGTCGAGCGGTGCGCTGATGGCTTACGCGATCGACCACCGCGCGGGCACGCTCAAGCTGGTCAACTCGATCTCCTCCGATGGCGGTGGGCCGACGTCGATTGTTGTCGATGCCACGGGCCGCAATCTGATTGTGGCCGACTTCGGCGGGGGCTGCACGAACGTCTATCGGCTCAAGCCAGGCGGTGAGCTGGGCGAGCGGACCGCTTCACTGGTACACACCGGCAGCGGACCCAGTCCCCGCCAGAAAGCACCTCACGCCCACGGGGTCGCTCTTTCGCTGGACAACCGATTTCTCATCTCGCCGGATCTCGGTGCAGATCGCATGTTCATCTCCAGGTTCGACGCGGCCAGCGGTTCGCTCACTCCAGCCGATCCGGCCTTTCAGCAGACGCCTCCGGGATCGGGTCCGCGGCACGCGATCTTTCATCCGAACGGGCGGTTCATCTACCTGCTCAACGAGATGGGCGCCACCGTGACTACGTTCTCTTTTGACGCCTCCAGCGGGAGGGTGACCGAGTTGCAGACGATCGCGGTCGGAGCCGCGGGGGCGAGCGCGGGCGAAATCGCGATCCGCAGCGACGGCCGCTTCCTCTACACCACCACCCGCACCGACTCTTCGATCGAGGTTTACGCAGTCGACCCGGCCAAGGGCACGCTTAGCCTGGTCCAGAAGCTGGACGCGGGTGGCAAGACGCCGTGGTCGATGCTGTTTTCGCCCGGCGAGCGCTATGTTATCGTTACCAATAACGATTCGAGTGCTGTCTCGATCATCCGGTGCGACCGGGAGTCTGGAAAGCTGCAGCCGACGGGGACTACGATCGCGGTGCCGACGCCGGCCGGGGCGATCTTTGTGCCGGCGTAGAAGTTAGATTGATGGCGGAGAAGACGGGGCTGGCTTCAGTTCCGTTGGACCTGGGGCACCTACCAAGATCGTGACGAGCCCGTGAGCGGCCGATTGTTCTGTCGCCCCTCCGGGGCTCTGGTTGTGTTTGGGCCTGTTCCCAGGACTCTCGTTCTCGCCCGCCACGGCGGGCTCGAACTCCGTCCTGGGTTAATCTCATGCTGCCCCTCCGGGGCGCTTTGCCGCTGGCGCGGCTTCTAGATCACCTCTGTTCTCACGCAGACACTAAAAGACAGATTTATGGCGGGCGTTAGCGACAGTTCTCAGAAAACCGAAGGGGGACAGGCCTGGCTGTCCCCCTTCTATTTTGCGCTGGCTGAATGATTAGTTCAGATTGATGGTGGTCTTGTCGAAGAGCTCTTCGAAGGGGACGATGCGCGGAATGATCTTCTGCTCGAAGGCCCACTGGCTTGCCATCTCGATGGTCTTGCGGATTGCTTCGGCGCCGACCGGGGGCAACTGTGCCACCTGCTCGGCGGGGGCGTAGCCGCGGCTTTCGACTAACATGCGGTAGATATCCTTGACCACGTCGGGGCGCTCTTTGGCCAGTTCGCTGCGGACTACGAAGAGGTGGTTGATGGGGACGATGCCGTTGCGCTTGACCCACTCCTCGCCCTCTTTGACGGCGTTCGGGATCAGCGTGGCGATGCGGGGGTCCTTGGGCATCTCCATGCCCAGCATACCGGCGGCGATCTCGCCCTTGAGCAGCATGTCGCCGAGGTTGGTTCCCTTGGGGAGGAGCTGGCAGTTGGGCGGGTCCTGGTACTCGGCCAGATGGGAGACGTCGGTGGTCAGGAACTGAACCTTGTCCATGTCGACACCGAAGTCGTGCTGAAGGATGCCGCGGAGCCAGAGGCCGGTGGTCTGGGAGTAGGTGCGGACGCCGACCTTCTTGCCTTCTATGTCCTTGGGCTTGAGTTCGCCGAACTCCGTGCTGTAACCCACGCCGGGATGCTGGGCCTTGCCGGAGACGGGCAGGGGCAGCAGGGTGAAGGGCTTGTTGTAGATCCGCGCCTGGAGGTAAGTGACGATGGCCAGCTCGCCGCAGTCGAAGGCGTGCTCGCGAAGCATGGGTTTGAAGCCGTCGTGGGCCATCCTGGGGCCGCAGAACTCGAGGGTAACGAGGTCGGATTTGACGCGGCCGTCTTTGACGGCCAGGGTGACGGGGGCATCGGCGAGGTTGGTCTTGAGCGTGAGGGGTTTTGAGGCGTAGGACGTCATGCGCATTCTCCTTTGCGTTGAGGAAGGGCGTGGGGCGCGCCCGGGGAATTTTTGTCTGGGAGGCTTAGATTCCTCCCTCAGGGGCTAAAGCCCCGGATGATCTTGCTGCGATGTTGCCAGGGATAAATCCCTGGCCTGCCGCTGGAGCAAGTTTTCTTTAAAGGCGAACCTCGATAAGTTTCGGACCAGGTTCTTTTACGGAGGCGGCCATCTCGCGGTAGAAGTCGCCGGCGTTGTCGACGCTGACCGAAGGTACGCCCATGCTCTTGCCCATGGAGACCCAGTCGATGCGCGGGTTGCCGATGTCGATCATCGACTCGCTGCGGGGGCCGGGCTTGCCAACGCCCATGTTGGCATACTCCATGCGCAGGATGTTGTAGGAGCTGTTGGCGAAGATGATGGTGGTGACGGGCAGGCCTTCGCGCGCCTGGGTCCACAGCGACTGGATGGTGTACATGGCGCTGCCGTCGCCAACCATGCAGAAGGTGCGGCGATCGGGGCAGGCCAGGGCCGCTCCGGTGGCAACCGGAGTACTGAACCCAATCGAGCCGCCCATGTTCTGGATGACGTCGTGGGGCGCCGCGCCGGCGGTGAGGCCAAGGGTCTCGCGACCGGTGGTAAGAGACTCGTCGACCAGAATGCAGTTCTCAGGCAGTGCCGCGGTGAGAGCCTGGGCGATGCTTACCGGCTCGAGCTTGCCCTCGGGGATGGCGGCCACAGTGCGGGCCTGGCGGAGGGGCGGGGTCTTTTCTGCGCCGAGCAGGTCGATGAGCATTTCCAAGCCGGCCTCTGAGTCCTCGTCCGGGGCGACGAGCGAGTGGACCATGCAGCCGTCTGGCTTGAGCAGGCTGGGCTTGTCAGGGAAGTTGAAGAAAGCCACCGGCTCACCGGTTTCTATGGTGATGAGGTGCTTGAAGTCCTTGAGAAAGGCCAGTGCCGATGGAATGTAGTAGGGGATGCGCTCAAGCGGCGTGCGGCCCGCGCCGCGCTCGATGCGAGCGGTGAAGAACTGCGAGGCGATGCGGGTGCCGGTGTGGGCGGCAACCTTGCCGGCCAGATCGAGTGCGCGTCCGCGGGTAGCGAGGCCACCCAAGATGAGGAGCGTGGGCTCGCCGCTGCGCAGGATTCTGGCGACATTTTCTACTCGGGCCTTGTCAGGGGCGGCAGGCTTTGAGATGCAACCGCAGCCGGAGGGAACTGGCGCGGGGGTGGAGTGCTCGCCGACCTCGCCCCATGAGGTTTCGCCGGGCAGGATGAGGGTGGCGATCTTGCCGGGCTTGGAGCGGGCCTGGGCGATGGCTGTAGTGGCATCCGAGGCCAGCGAGCAGGCCGAGGTGGCACGGCGGACGAAGTGGCTCAGGGGGCGGGCCAGGCCTTCGATGTCGGAGTAGAGCGGTGGATCGAACTTGAGGTGGCGCGTGGAGTGCTCGCCGACGATGTTGACCATTCCGGAGCCGGCGCGGCGGGCGTTGTGGATGTTGGCCAGTCCGTTGGCGAGGCCAGGACCAAGATGCAGGAGCGTTGCCGCCGGCTTGCCGGTCATGCGGAAGTAGCCGTCCGCGGCTCCGGTGGCGACGCCCTCAAAGAGCACCAGCACGCTGCGCAGAGTGGGGTTCTCGAGCGCGGCGAGAAAGTGCATCTCCGACGTTCCGGGGTTGGCGAAACATACGTCAACGCCCTCGCGGGCCAGTGTTGCTACCAGGCTTTCAGCTCCGTTCAATGGAATCTCCTTGTGGTTGCGCTTGCCGGGTCTACTTTGCCGAGGCCTTTACGATCTCACGGGCTTTGTCGATGGCGGCGTAGGTCTTGACCGGGGCCGACATGAGGAAGCTGAAGCCCTCGCTAAGGACCCACTCGACATTAGCGGTAGTGACGTGGGGGTGGCCGACGGGGACCTTGTACTTCTTGCAGGTCTGGACGATGTGGCGCATGGCGTCGTGGACGACCGGGTGCTCATATTGGCGCGGGTAGCCGAGGGCCTGGCTGAGGTCGCCTTCGCCGATGAGCACGCAGCCGATGCCGGGGACGCTCTTGAGGATGTCGTCGACATTCTCAAGACCCTTGATGCTCTCAATCATGATGAAGACCAGCAGCTCGCCCTGGGGGTTGAGGGGGTAAACGTCGGCCTTCTGGTAGTACTCCTGCTGGGAGAGGCCCCAGTAGCGGCAAGCGTTGGCAGGGCCGTCGCCGCGCAGACCTGCGGGCTCGTAGTTCTCAGAGCCGGCCTTGCGGGCATAGCGGCAGGAGGCAACTGCATTGTAGGCCTGCTCGGCGTTGCCGATGTGTGGCCAGATGATGCCGTATGCACCGCGGTCGAGAGCCTGCTTGGCGAGGAACTGGTTCATCTCAACGCCATTGGCAGGGATGCGGACGATGGGCGTGACGGTGGGAGCGAGCGAAGGCGCCGAGAAGATCTGCTTGCGGTTGAGCAGATACTGCATGGCGTCCTGCAGGTTGTCGGCGTCCCAACTGTTGTGTTCGCACTCGAAGATGACGGAGTCGTAGGGGGCGGTCGAGAAGTCGATAGCCGCCTGGCGGTTGGGCGGGGCAAAGGAGGAGAAGGCGGGCCGGCCCTCCTGCCATGCACGAATGATGTTATTCAAGCGATCGGTCTCAGCCATATCTGTTCCCTTTCATTCAATGAATGTCGATGCGGTGGAGGGCACGTGTCGTTGGACCGTGCGCGGATGAATCGAGAACCGAAAAGAGCGCGTGCGAAAGGCTACTTGCCCGAAGCCCAGTACATGAATCCCATACCTTCGCCGGTGCCTGCCTCGGAGCGGTAGCAGGGTACGTAATCGACAAGGGTCATGGGAGCACCTGACTCCTGCATGGCCAGAATCAGCGGTGCGTAGAGCTTTACCTCGGAGGTTCCGGACTGGTAGATGCGCTCGTCGATTGCGGCCAGCCCATCGAGGTCGCCCTTGCCGAGCAGATCGAGGAAGACGGCATCCTGGGCCTCATCGACTATAAAGTGCGTGAGGCCGCCGGAGGCGATGATGCCTACGCGCTTGTTCTCAGGCCAGCTCTTGATGGCCGCAGCCAGCGATCTTCCGAACTGAATGCAGCGCTTCATGGAGGGCTGGGTGGGTTTGTAGAAGCAATTCACCAGGATGGGCACGATGGGGGGCGGATTGTCGCGCATCATGGTGTGGGTGATGAAGCCATAGGCGTGGGGCACGATCGGCTTGTTGCCGGTCCAGGTGTTGGGCAGCCACTCTTCCAGATCCATCAGGTCGAAGCCATCGGCCTCGAACGAGTTGATCAGGTGCAGGGCCAGGTTCTGCTCGTTCTGGTGAACCACGTCGTGGTCCGGCGCGTAGACGCTGCGCTGGGGCGGGCCGTTGTAGATCTCCTTGCCGGTGTAGATGCACAGCGAAGGCGAGAAGTTGGGGAAGATTTCTTTCTGGTCCTTGCCGAGAACAACGGCCACATCGATGCGCGCCTCATAGAGGGCCTTGCGCATCTTGTCGAGAGCGGCCTGGCACTTATCGAAACGCATACGGCGCTCGGTGGGCTCGATGAGGGGGAGGAAACCGTCGTTCTTGCGATGCTCGGCCAGCTCCAGGAACTTCCAGGGGCGCATCCTGTACCACATCTCGCGCTTGTTGGACATGTCTCGTTCCCTGTCCTCGGGCCAAGTGTCGGGGTCTTTGCCGAGAATCCCGCTGTGGGGAACTGCCATACTGAAGACGATTTCAGCCATAGACTTGATAACCTCCGCGGCGGGCGTCCGTTTGAGGGCGTGGCCGCTGATTAGGCCTGAACCGAAGGGAACAGGCCGGGATCGACTCGAGTTGAGAATCGACAGGGAAATCTACAGTGGCCGAGACCGAGCCCGTGGCGAATCGGCCTGCATACAAATTGTAATACAACCCTTGACTCAGTTGTATACACCCTCGTATCGTTGTCAGTGGAGAGGGGTTTTCGCGCCGGGGACCGCACCGGCGAACGGCTCCTTTACTTGCCCCTTCGAGTATTGAGCGCCGTCCACACTTCCGACCAGTTACCTGTCTGAATTAACATTTTTGAGCCCCACAGTTTGCGCCGCAAGGGCTTGAACTGCGCGGTTCCAAACGCGAGCGTGCCGATTTTTTCCAGGGCGTTGACGAGCCCGCAGAGAATCGAAGGGCACGTCCAGGAGAGTAGAGCATTGGCCAACAAGCTTCGCCTGTCGATGGCAATTGCCGAATACCCGCACACTTCGGCCATCCGCAACGGTTCCATTCCATTTGAGAGCATCGATCCGGAGATCGTGACGGTTGAGCCGCAGATCGGGGCCTTCCGGCGCATGGTGCGCAATGTGGAGTGGGATGTGTGCGAGCTGGCGCCGACGACCTACATCATCGCGCGCGCCTATGGGGCCCCGTTTGTAGCGCTGCCGCTCTTTACGCTGCGGCGTTTCCACCATGCCGGTCTGCTGGTGCGGCCGGACTCGGGCATCAAGGTTCCGAAGGATCTCGAAGGCAAGAAGGTGGGCGTACGGGCCTACTCTGTGACCACCGGCGTGTGGACGCGGGCAGTGCTGATTGATGAGTTCGGCCTGGACAGCTCAAAGGTGACCTGGGTCGTAGACGATGAGGAGCATGTGACGCAGATGAAGCTGCCCAGCAACGTGATCCACACCGCGCCGGGCCAGTCGCTGGCCGATATGATGGCGAACGGAGAGATTCAGGCGGGATTTGCGGCCAACGCCGGGATAGGCCGTACGGGCGCGCCGACAGGAGGCTGGAAGACGGTTGAGGCTAACTACCCGGACCTGTTCCCGAACGCTGCCGAGCTTGAAGCCGATTGGTTCCGGCGTACCGGGATCTACCCGATGCACGGCACCATCGTGGTGAAGGACTCGGTGCTCAAGGAGAACCCCTGGGTGGCGAAGTCGATTTATGACGCATTTCAAAAGGCCAAGACGGAGTGGATCAAGCGCTTCAGCGACGGCAGCGAGCTGAAGGCGGCATCGGACAAGAAGTACGCGGAGTTGAGCAAAGTTGTGGGCGATCCGCTGCCCTACGGAATGGCGGCGAACCTGCCTACGATCAAGGCGCTCGAAGACACTGCCTTCAAGCAGGCCCTGACGCCGCGGCGCATGTCTCTGGACGAGTTGTTTGTCGATCCGGAAAAGATCTAAGCACCAGAACCCTACGGAGCGAACGATGATTATCGATTGTCACGGACATTTCACCACGGCGCCCAAGCAACTGCTTGAGTGGCGCAAGAAGCAGGTGGACAATGCAAACGACCCTGCCAACCAGCCGAAGGTAAGCGACCTGCACATCACGGACGATGAGATCCACAAGGCGATCGTCGAGGGCCAACTGAAGCTGCAGACGGAGCGGGGCGGCGATCTGACGATCTTTTCGCCGATCGCCGGAGCGATGGCGCACCACCTGGGCAACGAGCAGACCTCGCAGGTGTGGGCGCGGGTGTGCAACGACTTGATCCATCGGGTAGTGACGATGTTCCCCGATTCGTTCATCGGCGTGTGCCAGTTGCCGCAGGCTCCGGGGGTTTCGCCGGCCAACTGCGTCGGCGAGCTGCGGCGGTGCGTGGAGGAGCTGGGCTGCGTGGGCTGCAACCTGTCTCCCGACCCCTCCGGCGCCTACTGGAAAGACCTGCCGCTCACCGACAAGTTCTGGTACCCGATCTACGAGGAGATGGTGCGGCTGGATGTGCCGGCGATGGTTCACGTTTCGAGCTCGTGCAACCCGGCCGTGCACGGAACTGGCGCGCACTATCTGAACGGCGACACGACGGCCTTCATGCAGTTCCTGCTGTCGGATCTGTTCAAGGACTTCCCGACGCTGCGGTTTGTGATTCCCCACGGCGGCGGCGCGGTTCCGTATCACTGGGGCCGCTATCGTGGCTTGTCGCTGGAGCAGGCGAAGAAGCCGCTCGAGCCGATCCTGAACAATGTCTTCTTCGACACCTGCGTGTATCACTATCCGGGCATCGAGTTCCTGACCCGGGTGATTCCCGTGGACAACATCCTGTTCGGCTCGGAGATGATCGGCGCGGTGCGAGGAATTGATCCGAACACAGGCCAATACTTCGACGATACGAAGCGGTATGTGGATGCCTGCAAGAACCTGAGCGAGACCGAGCGCTACAAGATCTTCGAGGGCAACGCGCGGCGGGTCTATCCGCGGCTGGACAAAGCGCTCAAGGCGCAGGGCAGGTAACGAATCAAGGGCGAGTTCTCTCCCGAACTCGCCCAGAGTTTTCTGGAGAATAGAAGATGAAGATTATCGATATTCATCCCCATATCATTTCGGATGACGAGTCGCACTACCCACCCGCCCCGCTCTTCGGGAAGCGCTCAGATTGGTCGCAGGAACGGCCCTCGACCGTCGAGACCCTGATTGCAGCCATGGACGAGGCAGGTGTAGCTAAGGCTGCGGTCGTACATTCTTCAACGACCTACGGCTTCGATAACAGCTACGTGGTGGATGGCTGCCGGAAGTATGCGGATCGGCTCGTGGCGGTGGGCTCAGTGGATGTGCTCGCGCCGGATGCGCCCCAGGTGATCCGGAAGTGGGCTGAGCGCGGGCTGGCCGGGTTACGGCTGTTCACGGGCGGCAGCACCAAGGAGTTCGACCCCAGCGAGTTGGACGACCCGAAGTCGTTTCCGGCTTGGGAGTTGTGCGCCGAACTCGGCCTGTCGATGTGCATTCAGACCGGCGCGATCGGTTTGCCCCAGGTGACGTTTCTGGCCAAGCGCTTTCCGAAGGTGAAGATTATCCTCGACCACCTTGGGCGGCCCGATGTGCTCGATGGCGCTCCGTATGCGGCGGCCGCGAGCCTGTTTGAGCTAGCCCCGATTGAGAACATCTACCTGAAGCTGACGCCGCGTATCTTTGGGGATGTAAAGAAGGGCAAGGCGAGCGCCGAGACCTTCTTCCCGAAGGTTGTGGAGGCATTTGGCAGCAGGCGCATGGCGTGGGGCTCGAACTACCCTACCTCCGAGGGTACGCTGGTCGCAAATCTGGACAAGGCAAAGGCTGGGCTTGCCTGCCTTTCAGAGCTAGACCGGGCGTGGATCTTCGGAAAAACAGCTCAAACGCTCTATCCGAGGCTTGCCGACTAAAGCTCTGGCTGAGTATCCTTGGCTGTTCACAGAAATCGTCTGGCCCCCGGGCTGTAATTTCCGACGACAAGTGTGGGCAGCCATTTTCATTTTCAGTTTGTTCAAACCAGAGGGGGAACTCTGCATGGCAACGCCCGACGCGAAGGCAATCGACTACATCAACGTATCGAACGAAACCGAGACCACCGCCTGGAAGCGCTGGACCATCCTCATCCTCTTGAGCCTGGGCGCCATCCTCGCCTTCGCATCGCGCACCAACATTTCCGCAGCGCTGGCCTACAAGCCCTTCATCCAGAGCTTCCACCTCACCGATGTAGATCGCGGGCTTCTCAACTCCGCCTTCTTCTGGTCCTATGCCGCCCTCCAGATTCCCATGGGCTGGCTGGTGGACCGCTATGGCGTCAAGATTCCTTATGCCATCAGCTTCGTCATCTGGTGCCTCGCTTCGGCCGCCACCGGCCTGAGCAGAAGCGTCTCCCAGCTCACCGCAACGCGCATCGTCACCGGGGTAGGCGAGGCGATCGTAGTCCCCGCCAGCTACCGCTGGATGCGCCAGAATTTCTCTGAGAAGCAGATGGGCTCCGCCATCGGCATCTACATGATCGGGACCAAGATCGGGCCGGCCATCGGCGCCCCACTCGCTGTCTGGCTCATTGCCACCTATAACTGGCAGCTTATGTTTCTGCTCATCGGCCTAGTCGGCCTAATCTGGCTCGTGCCCTGGATGCTGTTGGTCAAGAAGGACATCCCCGATACGGGCAAGGCTGCCGTGGCGGGCAGGAAGAAAGCGGCCGCTGCGCTTCCCATGAGCGCGATTTTTTCAAGCCCCGTCGTATGGGGCACCATCGTCATTAATTTCTGCTACAACTATTTTGTCTTTTATTGCATGACCTGGATGCCGGCCTACCTGGTCGAGACGCGCCATCTCTCGCTGGCCAAGATGGGGGCCTTCCAGTTCTTCAGCTTCATGGGCATCGCCATTGTGGCGCTGGTATCGGGCTGGGTCGCCGACCAGATGATCCGGCGCGGCGGCGATCCCGTCCTCGTCCGCAAGGGCTTCGTCGTCGCCGGCTTCGCGATTGCCGCGACCGAGATCTTCGGCGCCAGCACAACCTCACTTAACGTGGCGTTGTTCTGGGCGCTGGTCTCGCTCTCCGGCATCGGTCTGGCAACGGCTAACCACCTTGCCCTTTGCCGCATGACCCTCATCCCGCCGGGCGCATCGGGGCTGGTTGCCGGCATTCAGAATGTATCAACATCGCTGGCCGGCATCGTCGCACCCATCCTCTCCGGGTGGCTTCTCCAGTCCACCGGAAGCTACACCGCCCCTATGCAGGTGATTAACTTCTTCCTCATCCTAGCCCTCGTAGTCTGCATCGTCGTACTGCGCGAGAAATGGGCGCCAAGAGCGCCGGAGGCCGGACCGGCGGCGGCCTAGCGTCGATTTGCGGCGCTTTGGCCGGATCACCACCGAAGGACCACGATGATGGACACGAATCAAAAACTCGTGGTCCGGGACGTTTCCAAGAGTTTCCGCATACGCGGGCAGCGAGGCGCGGCGGATCGCGTGCTTAACGTGCTCGGGGGAGTGAGCTTCGAGATCGGCCAGGGCGAACTGGTTTCGATCATCGGCGAAAGCGGCTGCGGAAAGACAACTCTTCTGAGGATCATTCAGGGGCTGGCTCCACTCGACAGCGGATCGATTCTTGTAGACGGCGTTTCCGTCTCGAAGCCGGGCCGCGACCGGGGATTTGTCTTTCAACATGCAAGTCTGCTGCCCTGGCGCTCAGCACGGCAGAATGTGGAGTTCGGCCTTGAGTTGCAGGGCGTGGCGGCTGCTGAGCGCGCGGCGAGGTCTCAGGAGCTGCTCGAACTGGTGGGGCTTGCTCAGGCTGCCGATCAGTATCCCCATCAGCTATCGGGCGGCATGCAGCAGCGCATTGGGCTGGCGCGGGCGCTGGCCATCGACCCCTCGATTCTGCTCATGGACGAGCCCTTCAGCGCTCTCGATGCACAGACGCGCGAGGTGCTCCAGAACGAGTTGGTGCGCATTCACGACGAGACGCACAAGACCACGCTGTTTGTGACGCACGATCTGGATGAAGCTATCTATCTGAGCGACCGGGTGATTGTGATGGGCGCGCATCCGGGCCGAGTGAAGCAGATCGTCGAAATCCCCTTCCCGCATCCCCGGCCGGAGCTACCGGATTTGCGCAGCGACCAACGGTTCCATGAAATTCGCACCGCGATGGCGTCGCTGATTCGGGGTTCGCGGGAAGCGGGCAAGTAAGAACGAGTTGATTGGAGCGGAGTAAGCATTGCCAGAGATCAAGACCAATCCGAGCGGGGACGAGAAGGCCGTTGAAGCGGTGGGGCCAGTGCCGCGCACCGCGAGCAAGGCGTGGATTGTGCGCGCGATCTCGATTGTGGCGGTGGTGGGCGGATGGGAGATCGCGGGACGGCAGGTGAGCCCGGTGTTTCTTTCGTATCCGACCGCGATCGCCGAGGCCGGCTGGGCGATGCTCAAAAGCGGCGAGTTGCTGAGTTCGCTGGCCACGAGTCTCGAAACACTGGTTGTCGGGTTTCTTTCGGCGTCGGCGATCGGCATTGTGCTGGGCCTCTTGATAGGCCGCTACAGACTCTTCGATGCCGCCACGGACTGGCTGATCAATGCGCTGTACGCGATGCCGATGGTGGCCATCATTCCGCTGGTAATTTTGTGGTTCGGATTGGGCGAAGCGGCCAAGCTGTTCATCGTGGCGATTCTGTCAGTGTTTCCGGTCCTCATCAACACGGCGGCGGGAGTGCGCAACGTTCCCCAGTCGCTGATCGACGTGAGCACCGCGTTTGCGGCCAACGAGAGGCAGGTCTTTAGCAAGATCATCCTTCCCTCAGCGGTCCCCTACATGATGACCGGACTGCGGCTGGGGATCGGGCGCGCGATTATCGGGATGGTGGTGGCCGAGTTCTTTACCGCGATCACGGGGCTTGGCGCCGTGATTGTGAAGTACGGCAACCAGTACGACACGGCCTCGATGTTTGTGCCGCTGCTGGTGCTGATGCTGCTGGGCATCCTGCTGACGCACGGGGTCAGGAAGCTGGAGCAGAAGGTTGCCCCATGGAGAGACTCCGACTAGCCGCAATCCCCACTTAGAAACCGCTGGGGATGATCCAGAAACTCTCTTCCCAAACGCCGCCGGGTGCTATCGATTGCAGGCCTGAGTATTTGCCGGCCTGGGCGAGGTTCATGGCGTCGGTGATGGCGGCCATGGGCTCAAAGCAGATGAAGTTTGGGTCCTGAGGTGGCCGCGGAGGCTGCTGGGGATTGGGCGGCGCCGCGTTCTTCGGGTTGGGCGAGAAGATCACCGCCGCGCTGTACTTTGGGCCGAACTCGATTGTGACCTTCTGCTTCTTTCCCGTCACGGTGAACGATGCCCTTCCCTTGGCGTCGCGGACGAGGTCACCGAAGACATCGTCGAGGTTCAAGTCCTTGAGCGCGGCTCCTGCGGGGTCCTTGATGAAGCTGGCGATGGGCTCGGTTTCTCCAGAAGGGATCTTCGTGGGCTGGAGCAGGTAGTGACTCTTTGCGGCGACGCCGATGGTCCAGTCTTCGCGGCCTGAGTCGGTGAGCTGAACGTAGGGGTGATATCCGATGGCAACCGGCATGGGGTCGGCACTCAGGTTCTCGATGCGCGTTCGGACTTCAAGCACACCGTCGTGGAGGCGCTGGGTCATGACGATGGTGTGCGCGAAGGGGAACTGCGCCATGAGCTCGGGGTGCTTGTAGAAATCGAGGCGCGAGGTGAGCCATGCGCCGGTCTTGTCTGCCTTGAGTTCGACGATCTGCCACAGGCCGGTTTGCGTAAGCAGGCCGTGAATGGGCGTGGCTCCCTTAACATTGCCGAGCGCCATGTTGAAGGTGTACTTCTTGCCGTTGGCATAGAAGGCCTGCTCGTCGAGCCGGTTGGCCCAGGGAGCAAGAAAGGGAATGCCAGTGGTGGACGGATGTGCCTTGAATGCGTCGGTCGAAGCGAAGGGAAAATGGATGATTTCCTGGCCTTTGACCTTCATCGAGAAGACCATATTGCCGACCGAGGTGAGGACCGAGACGCTGGTCCGATGCTGCTTGTCGGTAAGTTTGACGATGTCGGCGTTGTGCTCGACCGAGTATTGTGCAGAGGCGAGAAGCGGTGAAGCAAGAAGGAGTGTGCATGCGGCGCGGCGAAGAGGTTGGAAGTTCATGGCGCTCCCTGGCGAATTCTGTGGCCGTGACCATCTTATACCGGTACAGGAACCATGCTGCACTTGGCGGCGGACTGTGCAGTTCCTTAGCTTCTTCACGTCCGATTCACAAGCTGAACCCCGAGCTCGCCTGTAGCGACAATCGTTGAGACCGAGAGCTCGTCCGTAGTGTATCTTGGTCTCTGAGCGATTCCCCTGTTATCGCTCAGCCACGCAGTAAAACATACCTTCCCTTAAGGATCAGACAATGACGAAACGAATCCTCAACACTTTGGGTGTTGCATTGATGGCTGGAATCATCAGCTGCGCCGCCAGTGCCCAACAGGCACCGGCAGCCGGCAACGAAACACAGGCCTCGCCCGTCACGGGCCTGGTTCCCGATCACGCAACGCTCTCGGTCGAAGACCTGGACAAAGAGGCCGACTGGTACCAGCGCGTCCTGGGCTTCAAGATGCTGCGAAAGAGCGGCACAGCAACGACCATGATCAACGAGCAGATGGCCATTCCGGGTTACCGCATCGACCTGATCAAGTACCCTGGCTCCAAGCGCCCGGCTACGCAGGATCCGATCTATCTTCAGCAGGGCTGGATCCATGTGGTATTTCACGTCGACGACGTAGCTCGCGCCCTGAAGCAGCTCGAGGCGCTCCAGGTTGAGCCGAAGTCCGTTAACAAGCAGGACGGCGTGCCCATCCAGATTCTGCTCCGCGACCCGGAGGGCAACGAGATCGAGGTCCGGCGCAACGTGCAGTGATCGCAGCATCTCTAGGCAAGGAGACTGATCGGAGAGCAACTACCCCAAATATTCTAGAAGCGATCGGCCGCGCAGGAAGTTTCCCGCGCGGCCGGCTTCATTGGCTTTCTCTGGGTTTACTTGCTCGGAGCCTGAAAGATTCTTCCGGCAAAATCCTGGAGTGCAAGACGCCAGAACGGCCACTCGTGACCGTATCCTGGCCGCTCGACCCAGGTGTACTTGACGCCCTTCTCGTCGAAGATCTTGCGGGCGTCGATCCAGGACTCGACCAGCCCGTCGTCGGTTCCCAGTGTCAGGTAGAAGAGCTTCAGCTTTTTGTTGACGTCCGGCCCGAGCGCCGGAAACAGAGCCTTGAACTTTTCCGGATCGATCGAGTGGCCCACGTCGGGTCCGCGGCGCGAGGCTGCGTCGGCAGGCATGGGAATATTGATCAGCACATCCGGCAGCAAGGGAAGCCCGCCGCTGAAGACGCCCACCCAGTCAAATGCGTCGAGGTGGTTGAGGGCCGCAAGCATGGTCTCGGCTCCGCCGCGCGACAGCCCGGCGATGGCGCGATTCTCCTTGTTGGCCTTGGTCCGGAAGGTCTTGTCCACGAACGGAATCAGGTCGTTGACCACGCTCTCGGGAAACTGGAGAATCCCACGATTCCCGCCGCCAAATGAGACAACCGAGGGCCGGTCGTTGGGCGACAGCTCCTGCCACTCGTTACCATTCGCCATCACCACGACCATGGGCAGCACCTTGCCCTGAGCGATCAGGTTGTCGAATATCTCCGGCGCGCGCCCCATGTCCTTCCATGCGAACTCGTCTCCGCCGCCGCCATGGATGAGATAGAAGACCGGGTAGCGCTGGACGCCCTGCTCGTAACCCGGCGGCGTATAGACCAGGACGCGGCGGGTAAGCTTCAAGGTCGGCGAGGGATACCAGACTTCGTTCAAGGCGCCATGCGGCACTTCGTTGATTTCGTAGTCAGCCGAACCCGCGCCCGGGACGATCGCCCAACTTGAGTAGTGAACGCCGTCGCGCGTCAGCCGGAAATTCTGCGGGTCTGGCATCCGCGCGCCGTCGACCACAAAGTAGTAGCTGTAGAATTCCGGATTCAACGGGCCAAGCGTTACCGACCACACGCCCTTTTCGTCCTTGGTCATCGGCACCTGGTTCTTGTTGTTCCGGAAATCCTTCACGATCGGGTGATCGCCGGCAAGAGTCACGCTTGCAGCTCCCGGCGCCAGGAGGTTGAACGTAATTCGTCCGTCCGGCTGCACGACCGGTGATGCGGGCGCGGCAGCCGGAGCTGCTCCTTGCGGTTGTGCTGGCGGATTCGCCTGCGCGGCCGCTATCGAAGCGACGAAACATGCAGAGATCATGCAAGTCAAAAATATCTTCATCGTGAATTGCTCCTTTACTCTCAAGGCAACCCCAGCATACCGCGCTCGGGCTAAGGCGGCGATCAGATGACGCAATGTAATCCGGCTGCATGTATCCTTTACTGTTGAAGAGCCGCGGCACAGTTTAAGAGCCGCAATCCCCCTTATGCGAGTTTTCGTGCCCTCTCAAGGTAAAGATGACGACTGCAAGCGTGGCGCGCTGCCCGCCGGAATTCCCCCGTTTGTGCCGCGCTTTGGATTGTGGAAGGGTCACTTGCAGACAATCGCTGGAAACTACTGGCTTCGGCCGAACTTCCACCTTGCGGCCGAAGCGGAGGTAGTTGAGGTCGATTCTGCCGATGGCAGCCGGGTGCTGTGCCAGTGCCATTGGCAGCCCGCGGAGGTACGTGCGTCGCGGCTGACCATCGTGCTGCTGCACGGGCTTGAGGGATCCAGCGACTCACGATACATTCGCGGCCTGACGGTGCTGGCATGGAATGCGGGCATGAACGTGGTGCGCATGAACATGCGCAACTGCGGTGGCACGGAGGAGTTGACGCCGACGCTTTACCACTCCGGTCGCTCCGCCGATGTTGGGGCTGTGGTGGATCACTTCACCCGGCGCTACGGCCTGGAACGCATGGCTCTGGCTGGATATTCAATGGGCGGAAACATGGTGCTCAAACTCGCCGGCGAGTGGAGCGCGCGGAGGCCGCTCACGGGGGTCGCTACAGTTTGCCCGGTCATCGATCTCGCGCCTTGCTCCGACGCGCTCCACCAACCCGTCAACCGGGCCTACGAGTTTCATTTTCTTCGCGGCCTGATGCGCCGCATGAGGAGGAAGGCGGAATTGTTTCCCGGCATCTACCGGCTTTCCGATCTTGGTCCGATCCGGTCGATTCGTGAGTTCGATGAAAAGATCGTTGCGCCCTACTGCGGCTTTGCGGGCGCGGACGATTACTACTTCCGCGCCGCAGCGGCGCGCGTAATTGATCAGGTGGCGGTACCCACGATGGTGCTTATGGCCAAAGACGATCCATTCATTCGACTGCTGCCCGAAACGCGGGACCGGATCCGGCTGAATCCTCGCATCGAGCTAGTAGAAACAGACCACGGCGGCCACTGTGCATTCCTGGGCAGGGGTAAAGACGTGCACTGGGCCGAGGCCGCTGTGATCCAGTATTTCGATTGGGTGGATAGAGTCTCTGGTCCGCGCGGCGCGCAAAGGTCCGCCGGGGAATCGGGTTCAGGCTAAAATAGTCTTGCGGGCGAGTAGCTCAACTGGATAGAGCACCGGCCTTCTAAGCCGGGGGTTGTGGGTTCGATTCCCGCCTCGCCTACCATTTTAAAATCAATATGTTATAGGCCGTATGGCAAATGCCGATTACAAGTGGCCGCAATTCACGTCACAGGGGCTATGGGGGAAATCTGTAGGATCCTCTGAAGTTCAGATCGAACAGCACGGTATTCCGTTTTCAATCTAATTCATTTCCGTCAATTGGAGGGAGCACCTGGACCAACTCCCCGCCTAACCAGTCATAGGTACAACTTCCGCTCGGCCGACAAGTTCCACGTCCTCACCCAAGTCCCAGAATTACGCATTCCGCTCAATTTCGGCCCGCAGTGTTTGGTACGCATCCTCAATCGAAAGGCTATCAAAGGCCCAACTCGTGAGTATTACCTCGGGCTGCCAATCAGGCTCACCGGAATTGCCTGGGCATGGAGATAGACGACCGCAGGACCCAGGATTGAGATTGCCAGTTCAGCATCAGGCGGCTTTTGATCTCAAGCAAGGCAGCTGCCTGTGCACAGTCCTTGCACCCAGATGTTCAGCTAAAAAGTCATCAATTTGAGGATGAACATCTCAACATCGCCGACTTGCGGCTGGCATCCTCGCTTTTCAGTTAAGTCATGCTCGGACCCGCTGCGCTCACTTCCATCGCAGCCGCGCCCACAGCAATGATGCATACCTTTACCGGGTCCCTTGTGTCCCGGGGGACGATGTGCCTGTCCCGCTTCCATGCCCCCAAAACTTGCGTCTTTCGCTTTCCTCATCGATTGTGTATTCATTCTATCCATCCCATATTTCGATACATCTCAAGATATATCTCATTACTGTTTTCACTATAGCTTACGATATATCTTTTTGCAAGTGAGTTCCCCTGCTGGCTGGGTGCTTTTACACCGTTTCGCTTTGCGCAGCAAGCAAGCGGAGAAGATAGTCAACGCTAAATGATTTGATTGCAATATCTTGCGGATCTAGTTGTGGACAAATTAGGTTTCGAGCCGGCAACGCCTGCTTGGATGCAGGTGATCGTACGCAACATGGTTGCTCCTCTGCCCGGCTCGACGAAACTGACCGCTGGGCGGAATTGAGAGAGGGGCATCGTGATCGCGTTCCGATCAGCCAGCATGAGAAACTCCACGCCCAACAAGCTATTTGCCACGCGCTTTTGAGCGCGCGTCGAGGCGCGAATACAGGCCCATTCCTTCATGGTAAGGACCCTGCCCCGCTACACCACGAGGAGAGTGATAGCGGGCTGTGGCGGCTATGGGATGTAGAAACGGGAAAGCTCTGCTTGGCCAGCCTTCGTGCGGTCTCAATGCGGAGTGAAGACCACCGTTCCGGGCCTTCGGGCGGCTTCTATGGCGAGTTCAGGGAGAAGACCGTGACGGATGCAGTGGACCGGGCACTGTTCCACGCACACCGGCAATTCGCCGCGCTTGGTGCGTTCGACGCACATGTCGCAGTATTCCGGGGGAGCCGGAACTCGATCGGTCACGCGAATCCCCGGTCGGCCATTGTGTTCCATCCGGCAAGCTGCTTCGCAGGCCAGGCATCCATCGCATTGGCTGGAATCGATGAGCAAACCGAATCCCAGATCTGCCGCGACGGACCTAGCGCCGCTGCTTCTCTTCTTGCCTATGGGAAGCGAGGCGAAGATGCCGCCTACGCACAGTGCGGCGAAGATGCTAAACCCGAGCCTCATGCATTTCAAGTACACGCCGTAGTACTCTGGCGTGATCCTTGTCCGCCCCATCGTAATAGAAAACAGCATCATGATGATGCCCATTGACAAATTCATGCCCAACGTCCGCATGGTGCTGAGCGCGGCGGATGCAACGCCGAAATCCTTCTTGTCGGCAGAATTCATAACGGCCTTGGTGTTCGGCGAGGAGAATAACCCAAACGCGAGCCCAAGGAAGGCCAGGTACGCGACAATGACCCATACCGGCGTGGCGGCATTTAGAAAGATCAAAGCGCCGAGGCCTACCGCACTCAGTCCCATGCCGACAGTGGCAATCTTTGAAGCGTCCACTTTATCGGACAGCTTGCCGGCATACGAGGAGACCACGGCTGTTGTCAGGGACAGTAACACCATGGTGAGGCCCGCCTGGCCTGGAAACATGCCCTTTATGTACTGAAGGTACAGGCTGACCAAGAAGCTCACGGCAAAAGTAGCGGTGATGCCGATGAGCGCCGCGAGGTTTGAAAAGATAAAACCAGGATTGCCGCGGAAGGCACGGAGATCGAGAACGGGCGAGGGAGATCTCAACTCAATGAATCCGAAAGCAAACAGCCCTGCGACGCCCACCACCAGTAACATCCCCGCCATGGGCGACGGCAGCCTGGAAAGCCCGAGCATAATTAAAACCAGCGACAGGCTGTAAGCGGTGCAGCCGGGGATGTCGACCTTGCCCAGCGTATCCACGGGCCTGTCCTGCAGGCGGGAAAACGCAAACAGTGTGGCCGCCAGCGCGAGCGCGGCGGAGATGCCGAATATGCTCCGCCAGCCGAGGGACTGCGTAATGAAGCCGCCGAGCGCCGGCCCAAGCGAGTTGCCCAGGTATATGCCGCTGGTGTAAATGCCGAACGCCTTGCCGCGCTCCTCCCGTGGGAAATACGCCGCGAGTATTGCGCTTGAAGTCCCGAAGATCATTCCCCCGCCGAGACCCTGGAGGTAACGGAAAGCAATGAGCGAGGTCGCGTCCCATGCAAGCGCGCAGCCCAGGGAAAACAGCGTGAAGAAGGCCAGGCCTATCTTGAAAAGCTTCTCCCTGCCCTTGATGTCGGCCAGCCTGCCCAGCGGCAGCAGGAACATGGCGGCAGAAAGGTTATAAGCCGCGGGCACCCAACTGAGCAGGACGCCATTCATGTTCAGTTCCCTGCCTATCACCGGCATAGCGACGGTCATAGACGAACCCATAAATGGCGTTACGAAGGCGGATATTGAACATATGACGAGAGACCAGCGCTTCTGATCCGCGACACGCTCTTGATAAGATTTGTCCGGCATATGCCCTCAGCAACAATCAAATCGGTAAAAGCATTTTTACAGCATAGCTTGTATAAGGAGGGCCGTGGCATGCTCCACGGCCCTCCTTAGCCGCAGATAACGCGGCAGAGCCATCCTATCCGGCACTTGGACAAACAATCACACACAACATGCCGGATAGGTTATGTCTATCGCCCGGGTCGAGCACTCCGCCCAACAGATGCCGCAGTGCCAGCACTCCTCTTCGTAAGTGACCTTGGGCGAATTGAACTCTTCATTCCAGGTAATGACATCCATCGGGCACAGGTTGTAGCAGGTCTTGCACCCTTTGCATTTGCGGTAATCTATGATGACCGGCATCGTTACGCTCCTTCCTTCATGTATTCCGGATTCATTTCGGGGAGCTCCACCTTTTCCAGGATTGCTTCTCCGTTCTTCAACGTCGACAACGTGATGTAGGGATCACGCGACGGGTCCATCTTAGGGTAGTCAAGCCGGATGTAGCTGCCGCGGGACTCCTTGCGCTCCATGGTGGCGCCGAAGTGCACCTCGACCAGGTCCATGATGTTGCGGACTTCAAGCGCTCTCATCAGGTAGTGTGGATTCTTGGCCGCCATCCTGGGCAGGAACTCCCTCTTGAGCGTGCGCAAACGCCGCATGCCCTCGCGGAGTTTGCCTTCGGATTTGAAGGTACCGATGTAGGTCTCACAGATATAGCGAATGGCGCACTCGATTTCCATTGGTTCGGTGTGGCCTTTTTTAACCTTCATCGGTGCGTAAACAGCTTCCTTCTGCTGTTGCACCTGATCCAGATCGATGTCCGGCTCGCCGTTCTCGCTCACGAAGGTGGGCAGGTTGTTGCCCAGAACATAGGCGCTGGTCACGGCACCGTGGCATCCGCCCACGCCCACGGCGGCATCGCCGATCGCGTACAGGCCCTTCATGGTGGACTCCATCTTCTCGCCCACGTAGAGGCCCTGCAGCAACATGAACTGAAGCGGCTTGTTCTTCATGAACTCCCAGCGGTGATGTGCCGGGTTGAATCCGCGCTCGCCCGCCATCTTGAGCGCGAAGAAGTATTCGTCGGCATACGCCACTTCCAGCCGCTTTTGGTAGTCCGGCGGCAGGTGCTCCAGGCTCTGGTAGATCGGCATCCGGCCTTCCCGCTCCAACGCATCGTATCCCTGCGGAGTGATGGCCGACAGGTTGGGAATCTCAGTGCCCTTCCAGTCGAAGACCTTCGAGGGGATACCGTCGTTGCTCACGAAGCTGCCGAACGAAACAGTCAAATGGTCGCGAACCCGGAATCCCCAACTGGCCAGATCCATATGCGCGAGGCCCACTCCGGCGCGGTAGGCCGCCGCCCATCCATCGCCCGAGGTGGTCGCCGGGCAGTAGTGGTAGAGCATCTTGTACTTCCAGCTGAGCGGACCTTCGGGATCGTAGCAGCGGCAGAACATGCCGGTGGCGATCGAAGTGGCCTTGGCCTTGATGACGATGAACTCGCCAGTGCGGGTGTCGAGCCCGGTGACGCCGACAACCTTGTCATTGCTCTTGAGTAGATCGACCAACATCACGCGATCCAGAACCTTGACGCCCTTCTGGATCATGATTCGCTTGGTGTGGTGCTTCACACGCTCCCAGTGCACGCGGATACCAAGCCTCAGGCCTTTTTGATGGATCTGGTGGGGAGTCCAATACCACTTGCCGTCTTCGGTCCACGCCATCGGGACGCCCCAGCTCTCCATGTGCAGAGTGGCCGGGAACACATTCTTCGCCAAGACATAGTCAAGATTGGGATTAACGAAGGTCCCCTTACCGTTGACGACCCCCCGGTGACGGCTGTTCTGCCACATAGTAACCAGTTCCTGAACCGAAACGCCATGCGGGAAGACGCCATAGTGGTCCATGCCGTGGGCGGCATTACCGCACCGGGCGGCATTGGACTTTTCGATACAGATAACACTCAATCCCTGCTCGGCGGCCCTGGTGGCGAGCGGGGCACCGCCCACTCCAGCTCCGGCCACCAGCACATCGCACTCATAAATTCTGTCCGCTATTTTCTCTAAAGACATCTCAATCTCCTTTGTTCTTTATTTCTTGTCCGCCCCGGGCGCTGCGGCGTGGGCGGCTGCCATTTCTGCCTGCCGCTTCAAAATGAATGGGTCCTCAAACTCCTCATCGAAATACCGGATTCCCTTCTTGTAGATGGGTAGGGCTTTTTCGAGAGCGAGTGAATAGCTAAGGTCCTCCTCCTCGGCGATCTTCTTAACCAAAGTCCACAAGGGAAATTCAAATTTCTCCTCGTAGTTCCCTTTCATTGGATCGTCATGATCGTATTTGCTCAGTGGATCGAAAAACTCTTTCATTGCCGGCTCCTCGGGATGACATTACTGTTGTTGACCCAAATCCCATACAGCGTACGCCATGAATATAGGGGGTGCGCAAAGGTCTGTAAAGTAACCATTTGGCATCGATTCATGACGATTTGTTATGACTGCGCAAATGAGAGGAGTGCGCTTTGCCCGAAGCCGGGAAACGACGAGAGCGCACACCCTCTTTGCCTCGGCAGGCGAAAAAGGCTACGCGCTCCTGTGAAGAATCGGTCAAGCTTCTTCAGTGCGCAGTCTTGGTCAACTCCAGGTAAACGACCTCGGAGTAGGGCGCAAAGGGCGGGCCGCCTGCCGCAGCGGGGTCCGGATCGCCCACGGCCGCCTGAATCTCCTTAAGCGATCTGCCCTGAGCCACCAGTTCCTTGATCCTGGCGCGCTCGGTTGCGGCATTGCTCAGCATCTTTTGAATGGCAGCCCTGTCCTGCACGGGGCCGTGCCCGGGAACATAGTGGACGGCGTCGAGTGTGAGCGCCCCTTTCACGGACGTAATCCAGCCTGCGGAGGAGCCGTGCTTCTCGCGGTGGATCAAGGGACGAGCCTCATTCACCGTAACGATGTCTCCGCAAAAAAGAATCTTCTGGTCCGGGAGGTAGAGCATCAGATCGCCGCTGGTGTGCGCGGGCGCCCAGTGCAGCAGCTCCATCTTGATGCCGTCAATCGTGATGCCTTCTGTCTTGTCCACGGTCTTATTGGGAAAATAAGCGGCAGGAAGTGCTGTGGTGGGATTCGCGGCCAGATCCGCCCGCAGCTCCTTCAGATCGTTTTCCTGGGCAATGATGGTGATGCCCTTGGGGAACGACCTTAGGCCGCCGACGTGATCCACGTCGCTGTGGGAGAGAATGACGGTGGTGACGGGCTTTGGCGTGATCTTGGCGATGAAATCCAGAAGCTCTTTACCACCCTCTGCGTTGGTCTTGGCATCGAAGACGATGACTTCATGCTGACCAACGATGACTCCGCTGTTTCCGCCGCCGCCATCGACAAAATAGACATTTGGCGATACCTGGTTGGTATGCCAAGGCGTCTCGGGCCACTTGTACCCTGCTGCGGGATCGCTTTGTGATTGGCCGGCACTCGTGAACGCGAGCACCGTGGCTGCTACTGCAATGAAAAGACCTTTACGCATGGACCATTCACCTCGTGGATTGAACTTGATGAACCCCTGGATAGATGAGGATTACAGTTGTAAACTTCGCCGGACTTTCGGGTTCTGCTCGTGAGCCGCGCAAATGATTTCTTGCGGACAGAAGGGAAAGGTATGAAGGCAGGGCGCGTAAGCGCCCTGCCCGTGAGGTTGAATCGCTAGAAGTTGACCCGCAGGCTTCCCTGAATCAGCCTCGGATTGTTTTGTGTAGCTACCACTGCGCCGAACGCTCCCGATCCCCATCCTCCGCCTTCGACCGAGGAGCCCGGATAACTGAACTGTACCCTGTTGAAGATATTGTAAAACTCAACGCGGAAGTTCACATTCGTCCGCTCCGTCACGGCTGTGGTTTTCGATAGGGTGAAATCCCAATTGTCCTCGCCTTGCTGTCTAATGGCGCCATCGACGCGGGATTCGTTGCCAAATGAGTAAGCGCCGGGAAACGCAAAGCAGGCGGTGTTGAACCATTTACCGCTCTGCACACGCGCTACTGCGGAGCCGGGCATAGTCTTCGTGCACCCGGGCGTGTAGTGTGGGCGCAGCCCGCCGGCATTGAGATTCAGGCTTAGAATGTTTCCGTTATCGGCAAGACTCACGGGTTGCCCGTCCTGGAAGGTGGTGATGCCGTTGGCCGCCCAGCCGGATACCAGTTTGCCGACGACGCCGTTCGCGTTGCCAAGGTATTTCTGTCCCTTGCCCAAGGGCAGGGGCAGCACGTAGTTGACAACAACGCGGTTCGGGATGTCGTAGCTGAGGATGGAGTGTTCGCCCTTCAGGTTGTTGTAATCCTGAATGGTTCCCGTTCCAGCCCCGAGCTCTATAGTGGGGTTGATGGTGTCTGTGTCACCGAGCAACTTCTGCCAGGTGTAAGCAACCCCAATCTGTCCGCCGGATTTAAAGCGCTTTTCCGCCCTGACCTGCAGAGAGTTGTAGGTGGTGCTGCCCATCCACGCTGTGGCGTCGGTATAGTTCAGGTATGCCGGGTGAGGCCTGTTCGCCAGACCCCAGGCCAGAAGTTGATTCGCAGTGTAAGTGCCGCTGGCGGCCATGGTCTGCAGTGTGGCGATGTTGGCTTCAGAAAGTTCGTTGAGGCCCATGAAGCCGGGTATATGAACTCCAGTTGCCCCGACATAACCAGCTTCAACCATCAGATCGCCCTTCATTTGGTGAGCCAGGGAGACATTCCACTGCTGTTGGTAAGGATACTTGCTGGTCGGAACTGCGCCACTGACGTTCTGATTCAGCTCACCCGTCATGAACGCACCGAAGTTATTGCGTCCTGTCGCCTGATTGATTGGGTTCGGAAATGGATTTTTCAGGCGGTAGTCCGCATTCGAGTCGTTGTTCCATGCAGTGGTGGCGGCATTGATGGGAGCATTTCCCGCCTGCATGCCTAACTGCATATCGGGAGCGAGGTAATTGAGCCCATAGCCGGCCCGTACGACGGTCTCTTTGGTCAGCCGGTAGGCAAGCCCCAGGCGCGGCGCAAACAGGTTATGCTTTGGCAGTTCGCTGGTCCGGTGAGGCCAGAGGCTGGAATTCACCAAGACCAGTGTTCCGTAAGCGTTCGTTATGGGATCTGTAATCGTCGGCAGCGCCACAACATTTCGATCTTTTCGTTCCGCGAGCGCTCCCGGCAACTCCCAGCGGATGCCCAGGTTCAAAGTCAGCTTTCGACTCGCTTCCCAAGTGTCTGTAAGGTAGTAGCCCTGATAGAAATTGTAGGTTGCAGCCTTGTTGCCGGTCGCGATGGATGCGCTGGTCGGGTAACCGAGCAGGAAATTGGCCCATTCGTCGCCCGTGTAAGAGTCGGGGCCGCTCGAATTGAAGGTGAAGAGACCGGAGGCAGGATCGACGCCGATGGCGGTGCTATCCATGAACCGAGCTTCGCCGCCGACTTTCAAGGTGTGCTGGCCAACGATCTTGGTCAGATTGGCGCTCAGAGCGTCGGTGTCAAGCCAGTCGTAGGTAAGAACAGCCAGGCCGTACATGCTCCATATGTTGTAGCGCCCGTTCAGATTGAGGTGCGGAAGATCTTGGTACGTCATCTCAGAAGCCAGCGTTGTCCAGGCCGTTCCTCCGCCGGCGCCGTTGAATTGCGTTTCATTGGTGCCTACACTGGGGGGTTTATTGTCGGTGAATTGCCTCAAATAGGAGAGGCGAATGTCCAGGATGGTCTTGGGGGTGATGGTGTAGGTATCTCCCAGCACACCCTGCTGCGCGGGGTACTGACTGAATGCGTTTGCGGTCTTAAAACCGCCGTAGCTGTTGAACGTATCCATGGGGATATCGTTCATCTTCAGATACATATAGCGAGCGAAAAATCTCTGTTTGCTGCTGATGGTATAGTCCACGCGCGCGTTGTACTGCTGGTTGTTGTCCCCCACCACCGGCTGGGAGAACCAGTTGGCCCACGGGTTCTGCGAGTTCGGCGGCGGAAAATAACCCGCCATGACCTTCGCGGTGGGGTCGATGCAAGTCGAAGGAATTTGCGAATATGTAGCAAAATGCTGAATGGCGCAGTTTCCCGTCGGATCGGATAGCGTTGTGTTCCCGTCAAATTTGCCTGCCTGCATGTCGGCTGTTGGAGTATTGACGCTCTGTACCTGACCAATCCGGGAGGCGAATCCTTCCCAGCTAAAGAAGAAGAAGGCCTTGTCATTCTTGATCGGCCCGGTGAACACAATGCCGTATTGATTCTGCGTCCATTCCGGCCGGGGGGAGCCCTGCTGGTTGCTGAAGTAATTGTTGGCGTTCAGAACCTTGTTTCTCAGATACTCATAAGCAGAGCCGTGCCATGCGTTGGAGCCGCTCTTGGTGGTCATCTCGATCACGCCGCCGGCAAAGCGTCCGTATTCAGCGCTCACCGCATTGGTGGCAACGTTGAACTCCTGAACTGCGTCCTGCGTGGGCACGAAGCCGAGGTAGTTTCCACCCAGGTCATTCAGCGGGGCGCCATCAAGGTACATGGCGCCTTCCCCTGCGACGTTGCCACCGATCTCGTAGTTGCCCCAACCGATGTTGCTGGTATGGGCTCCCTGGTTCGCGCTGGTGGATCCCAGGGAGGCGCCTTGCGGCACCACACCGGGCGCCAGGGAAATCAGGTTCATGGTGTTGCGGCCATTGAGCGGCATCTCCTGAACCGTCTTGCCTTCAACCTCGGACCCGACGGATCCTGAATCGGTCTGCAGCAAGGCAGCCTGCGTCGTCACTTCCACCGTTTCCGTTATGGCTCCCACCGTTAGGACCACATCCACACGCGGCGTGCTGTCCACGGCGACCACAATCCCGTCGCGGAGAGAACGTTTGAAGTTGGCGGCCTGCACTTCCACCTTGTAGGTTGCCGGGACGAGGTTCACAAACCGATAGCCGCCAGCCGCGTCCGACTGCACTGAGTGTTTCTCGTTGGTTCCGACATTGGTAATCGTAACCGCAGCGCCAGGTACCGCCGCGCCGGTGATGTCGGTCACCGACCCCACAATAGATCCGTAGAAGCTCTGAGCTGCCAATGAACTCGATAGAGCCGCGAGTATGATCACTGTTGCGAGCACAACGCATGCCTTAGCCAAGAACCTGCCTGAAGACCTGCGCGTACAATTCACTCCCATGTGACTCATTGTTCTGCCCCCTTTCATCTGAAAACCGCTTCCTAGGTACATTCGTTCTTTCGAACCCCAAAGAACGTGCGTGCTTGCCCAATCTAGCTGAGAATAGTAAGGCAACAGCAGCCAGACGTTTTGCCGCTGGCGCGCCATTTCGGTCACTTCTATTCCCCGATGGTTTTGTTGCCGCGGATGATATGCGTGTTCAAGAAAACTTGTAAAATAACTATTGACTATGAATTGATGACGATTTGTTATGATCCAATGAACGTGGCAAGGCGGGTGTTGCATGAGCCTTGGAGGGGCCTGAGGGGGAGATTTGGTGGCGGAGGTCCGCGATGGCGTTGCGCGCAGTGAGCATTGATTAACTCGCTGTCTCTCGCCAAGAGCTGATTGCCCATAAATCGCCTTTCATGGCCGGTTCCTAAACGACTCAGTCGCATTGAAGAGACCGCGGAATCGGGAAAATCCCCGCGGTCAGCCTCGGCTAAGATGGCCTCTGGAGGATTCTTGCTCAGACCCCGAAATGAATAACCTGCCATTGAATTGCGAATCAAGGGGTTCTTTATGGAGATGCAACAGTTGCGTTATTTCCTGGCTGTAGCCGATCGGCTGCATTTCACAGAGGCTGCCAAATTGCTGAATGTGGTGCAGCCCGCCATCAGCCGGCAGGTCCGGCTCCTGGAGGAAGAAGTCGGCGTGCGCTTGCTGGAACGCACCAACCGCCGCGTACAACTGACCCCGGCCGGCCGGGCTTTTCAAAAAAGGGCCCGTGTGGCCTTGGAACAGGCCGAGGCCGCCGCGACCGAGGCACGAAAGATCGACCGGGGCGAGGCGGGCACGCTGCCCATCGGCTATACGAGCAGCACTGAACTATTCATCTTGCCCCAGGTGCTGAAACTGCTCAGACAGGAAATTCCAGCCGCCACCGTTCAACTGGTGCACCTCGGCTCTTCCGAACAACTGGATGCCCTGCACAAGGAGACCATCGACTTGGGATTGACCTCCAATTTAGTCGTGAATGTCATAGGGTTAAAGAGCAGACTGATGTCGAGCGAGACGCTTGTTGTGGCGCTGCCGGAAAGGCATCCTCTCGCCAGGCGCCGGATCATCGATCTGAAGTGGCTTTCCGGCGAACAACTTTTGTTGCCGCCGCCATTGTCTCCGCATGGCGTTCGCGAGCAGATCGTGGAGGCATGTCTCAACGCGGGATTCAATCCGAAGGTTGAACAAACAGTCTTGAATGCTCAGACAGCGGTTTGCCTGGTTGCCGGGGAGGTCGGTGTTGCTCTGGTACCTGAATGCTTCCGCAACATGAGCGTCAAAGGGGTTGTCTATCGCCCCTTGAGAATGCCGATCTGCCAGATCGATTTTTACGCGATCCGGCGCAAAGGCGATGATTCAGCTCTGCTCAACCGCTTGTGGGACAGACTCAGTAAGGCGGAAAATCTGCGGAGCATTCCGGCCAAAGCCTGAGGGGCAAGCCTATGGATGAGGTGTTTCTCTCCTTTGCGCGCGGCAAGTGCTTCACGCACAGATCGATCTCTTTGGGAGCCTTTCCGGCAAGGTCAGCCCTTAGCAATTTGCGACAACAACAGGAGCAGCTTAGGGCCACAGGAATGAGAAGTCATCGGATAAACGGAGGGGAAGAAGCTTGCAATTGAATACCGATCGTCCGCGAAACAGCATCTCTGCTCACCGCGGACGATCAGCCTGCTTCGACCACAAATGCGCCCGTCTATTTGAAGATCTTTGTGACAAGATCGTGCAAGGAGACGCGCACGTTGCGGCCCTCGTGGGTATATCCCGGGTTCTCGGTTGCGATGTACTTCACGCCACGCTCATCCAGAAACTTCTTCAATAGTTCATGGGTTTGGATTAGCGGCTCTGAAGTTCCACAGTAAAGAGCCACAAGCTTCATATTGGCCGAACCATTCAGCTTGGGAATCATTGCGCCCAGCTTCTGCATGTCGGCAACGCGATTGAAATCCGGGCCGCTGAAGTTCTTGGGATCCAACTTGCTCTGAATCTGAATGCCTACACCCGGCCAAGTAGCATATCCGCCGCTAAAGGTGAATATGTTCGCAAATTTCTCTGGATTTTTCGCCCCGGCAAGGAAGCCTTGCGCTCCGGCTGAGGAGAAACCGCCTATAGCGCGATGGTCGCGGTCGGCAATGGTCCGGAATGCTCTGTCAATCCATGGGACGACTTCGTCCGAAATAGCTTGCGCGGACATCACATACCGTTCATTGGTTCGATTGCCGCCGCCTGCAAAAGGGGACCAGCCATCCGAATCTCCGCCGGGAGCTGTGGGACTAAACGTGACCGCAATCATGGGCACGGCCCGGCCGGATGCAATCATATTCTCGAGCATGACGAACTCGGGATTTTCCCCGCCTCCGTTGCCCGGAAGTCCAGCGCCGCCCATGGTGAGATAGAGAACCGGATATCTTTTCGTGGGGTTTTCAAAATAGCCGGCAGGCAGGAAGACCTCGATGTCCTTGGTCGCACCCATGAACGGAACATGGACGTACGTCACCGATCCTCGCGGAGCGCCGTGGGGTGCAAAATCGCTGCCGTATGGACCGGGGATCACGAAATCAGTGACTGGTAAGATCGGGGTGTTCTCCATCCCCCCAAACGAGGGCAACACCGTCGCGCCGTCGACCGAAAAGCTGTAACTCCACACATCCGACTGGAGCGGTCCGACTGTAGCGGACCAGATTCCCTGGTCACCCTTCACCATCGGAATCGTGCTGCGACCGCCCAGGCCGCCTGGCCATTCGCCCACAACCTTGACGCTGGTTGCCTCGGGCGCAGCCTTGAGCCGGAAGGTCACCCGGTTATCGGGCAGGACCTGATACGGAACCGGTAAAGTCATTTCCGCCCTCTGGTCCGGTCCGGCCTGTGGTGGTGGGGTAATCATCGGGATCGGTGCCGCATTCTGAGCTGCAAGCGCAGCGCAAAACATTACCTGGCCGAATGCCAGTACGTTTATGTATGACCTCATCTTGTTTCCTCTCTCTGGAACTGCAAATTTTCTTCTATGGCCTTGGGTCTTTTCTTCGTCGGTTGGAAAGCATCATACGTCATCGAACAAACGGGCTATGGAATGGCTGGGGGCAAGGCGCTGTTGGGCGCCTTGCCCAGAGTGAGAATAGTCGAGGTTAGAAGCTCAGCCTCAGACTCAACTGCTGCAACCGCGGGTTTGCGCCGTAACCGGTTGAGCCGATCGTTCCGAATTGAGAGTTCCCTGGAGCCCAGGTCATGCTGGGCAAGCCAAAGCGCTCATGGTTGAACACGTTGAACGCCTCCCAGCGGAATTCAAGGTTGACCTTTTCCGTGATCTGCGTCCTCTTCTGCAGGGTCATGTCCCAGTTGTTGGGGCCCTGAGATGTTAGTGTTTGGTCGACGCGGGGTTCGTTGCCCGTGCTGGTGATGTTGCCCGCCGAGTTCACTGGAGGATTCGACCAGCAGTTGACGTTGAAGACCGAGTTACCGGCCATAACATTCGACTTCACCGAACCGCTGGCAAGCCTCGGGCATCCGGCTGTGTAATTCGGCCGATAGAACCCGCCGAACAACTGCGGAACGACGTTATTGAAATTGGTGGTAATCTGTTGCGGGAATCCATCCTGGAAAGTGGTGATCCCGCTTACCGTCCATCCCGAGACGATCCTGCTGGCAACATCGTTCCCGGTGTTGAGGAAGCGTTGGCCCTTGCCGATGGGCAGGTTGTAGGAGTAGCTGACCACCAGGCGCCGCGGAATATTGTAGGTAGTGACCGACTTCTCCGCGCGCAGGTTATCCCAGTCCTGAATGAAGGGGGCGGTGCCACCGCTGCCGCCCGTTCCGCCGCCAGCGTTGCTCAACACCTTTGACCAGGTATACGAGACGTTTACCAGGCCGCCGCCATGGAAGCGCTTCTGTACGCGCACCGGCAGCGAATTATAGGTTTGCCAGCCATACGGCGCGTATGTGTCCACGTAGGTCCCATATCCCCAGTACGGCTTGGCGCATTGGCCGTAAGAAGTATGTGTTCCGAGTACGGCCTTGCATTGGGCAATCTGTCCGGCGGTCAAGGTAGTGGTGGCCGCCGTACCAACCGTCTGCGTGATCGTCGGATCGCTCCAATACGCGCTGGACAGTTCGTTCATGTTATAGCCCCCGCCCCCTCCGCCGCCGGGGCCGGAACTCGTAGGCGCCTGCAATGGCAGACCGTTTGACTTGGCTCCGGCATAGCCGGCTTCGACGAGTAAGTCACCCGGGAACTGATGGCTGATCGTGAGGTTCCACTGCTGCGTAACTGGGACACTGTTCGAGGCCACTGGAGCAGAAGCGCCATTGTTGGCGCCGTAATAGTACGTCTGGCCCAGGGCAGTCACCTGAGTGCGGGTGAGCGGCTGGTTAATTCCGTTCGGGAAGCCTGAGGCCGGGAAGGGATTGGCCAGCGTGTAGTGGGCGGTATTGCCGTTGTTTTGGTAGTTCCAACTGGTTTGGTTGGTGTTCATGGATACACTCGACGGGAAGACTCCGGTCGAGATGTCGATTGGGGCGATGCTGTACCCATAGCCGGCGCGAATCACGTCTCTATCGGTGGCCCGGTAAGCGATGCCGAAGTTGGGTGCAAACTCGTTCAGCCGCGCCGGTTCGTCGCCTTTGCCCGCGTTTGCGGAAGAATTCACCAGAGCGATCTCTCCCGGAACCGAATAGCCCGCGTAGTCGGTGGTATCGGCCAGGCCCGGCTCAAGCACGATCGCGTTGCCGTGCTTTTCCGTGATGTTGCCCGGCAACTCCCAACGCAGGCCTGCGTTCACGGTCAGCTTGCGGGTCGCTTGCCAGGTGTCGTTGATGTAGTAGCCGCTGTACCAGTTGTAGGATGCCACAGCGCGCGCCGTTCCGATCGATCCCAGTTCGGGAAGGTCGAGCAGGAAGTTGCCCCAATAGTTCTTCGTGAAGGCATCGTTGGCGTAGGTCTCGGTACTGCCGGAGTTGCTGACGTTGAGCCCTTCGTTATCCATGTAACGAATCTCGCCGCCCATCTTCAGGTTGTGCGCTCCGTGGATCTTGGTGAGGCTGAAGATCAGCGCCGAGCCTTCATCGAAGTTCCACGATGCATTGGCGGCATTGTTGAAGCCGGTGGGAGCGCAGATGGATACGCCGGTGGGACAATCGGGCACAGAATTGTGTCCGGCGCCACCGAAGGTTCCGAAGATAACGAACGGGATGTTGAAGGTGGTCTCCTGCTTCGCCAGGCTCTGGATACCGGTGCCGAAGAGGCTGGCCAGCGACGAACTGCCAAGCAGGGGCGGGGTCTGGCCGAGGTAGGTCCTGCTCACAGAGAAGCGCAGGTCGGCGATGGTGGTGGGGTTGATGGTGTAGGTGTCGCCCAGCACGCCGGCCCAGACCTGGTTGTACATGGTGCCACCGCCGATATTCCAGGGCTGGCCGCTCGCCATCTTGCCGCCCGGCAACCATTGCCCGGGCTCATCGGCCAGATTGTCCCTGACGATGTCGCCAAAGAGCCGCTGCTTGGAACTGATGTTGTAATCGATACGGCCGATCCAGCTCGATCGATTTGATCCCACCGATTCCGCTATCTGGAAGTTGTTCCCATGGCTGGGAGTTACGATCCCAGGGCTCCCGGGAGCGGGATATTCCGTCAAAGCGGTAAGAGTCGCCTGATCGAAGCAGCCCGAAGCGGTGGTCATGGTACCGCCATTCAGTTGCACACCATAACCGCCAGAGGCAACGTTTGTGGTGAGTGTGGGGTTACAAGCGGCATTGTAGCCACTAATAAAAGCAATGGCATTCTGCGCGTTCGTTAGGGCACTGCCTCCATTGCCGTAGTCGACTCTGCCGGCTACCATGTCCGGTGTCACCGTCGCAAAAGGTCCGTTGATTGAACCTTCGCGAGCAACGAAACTCTCCCAGGAGAACATGGCAAAGATCTTGTTCTTGATGATGGGAGCGCTGGCCTGGACTCCGTACTGATTCTGGGTCCACTGGGGTGGTTTGTTTGCCTGGCCGCCTTGTATTTCATTTCTCTTGTTGAACCAGTCGTTGGCGTTGAAGTCCCTGTTCCGGACGTATTCATACGCCGTGGCGTGGTAGCTGTTGGAACCGCTCTTGGTGGTCATGTTAACCACGCCGCCCGAGAAGCGCCCGAACTCGGAGGTGGAGGCATTGGTGGAAACGGAAAACTCCTGGACGGCATCCTGCGAGGGGATGAATATGACTCCGCCCTGGCCGCTGGCGCCAAGTTCGTTCAGCGGCATACCGTCAAGATACATGGCGTTAAAGCCCACCAGGCCGCCGCTGAGGGAGTATCCGCCCCAGATCGAGGTATGGGTAGTGCCGCCCGAATTCAGTTCGGCGGTGCCCTGAGTGGCCTGCGCGGGCACCACCCCGGGGGCCAGCGCGATCAGGTTGAAGGTATCGCGACCGTTGAGAGGCATCTCATTGATGGTCTTGCCTTCAATTACAGCGCCCTGCGTGGCCGAGTCGGTCGTTAGCTGTGGCGTCTCGGTGGTCACTTCCACGGTTTCAGATGTGGCACCCACTGTCAGTGCCGCATCCACGCGGACCGTCTGGTTAATCTGGACTACGACTTGAGGGCGCAGGAAGCGCTTAAACGAGGTCTTTTCCACCTGAACCGAATACGGCGCAGGCACCAGGCTTACAAAACTGAATTCACCGGCCGCACTTGACTGTGCGGTGTGCTTTTCATTGGTCGATATATTGGTAATCGTCACCGTGGCGCCCGGAACAATTGCGCCCGTGGTGTCGGTCACGGTTCCCACGATGGAACCGTAAAACGATTGGGCCCTCAAGGGCGATGACAGCATCGCGAGTATTGCCAGCACACAGGCTAGCCCCCACATTCCCTTTCTCATAGTCATACTTCTTTCCTCTCTACGCTGGACTGCGTTCGGGATTTGAATTGGAAGAATGGCGGCATTTGATCCGATGCCCCCATCGCCTCGTTTGCGTCTTTCCGCCCCTTGCAATGGCTTGACCTGAGTGCCGTCCGCGATATGCGCCTTGAGCACAACGTGACTTGCGTCGCCGAACCGTCGAGGTTTGCGGATGATTCCGAAGGGTAAGGGGTCGAATTTCAAGCGGGATAGGTCAAATACCGTATCGTACGGTACAAGTGTTTTATTTTCATAATTTTGCACATCATCAGCAGGTGCGAGCGATGCCGTATCGTACGTCCAATGAAATGACACACTCCAGAGGCACAAAGCTATAATGGGAAATCGGTCCGGATTGATGGCGTCCTCGAATCTGTCGTGGGGTGGCGTGTTGGGCACAGAAGACATTGAACTGATGGCGGGAAGGCACCTCAACGCCAAATGGACAGAGGAGCAGCGAGTACTCGTTGCCGAAGAATTGAGACATCTGCTCTCCGATCCGGCATTCAAGCACAGTGGACGCTGCAGCACGCTGTTGCGCGGGATCGTCGAGCGAGCCGTGCACGGAAACCCCGAAGGGATCAAGGAGCGAACTCTGGGTGTCGAGATCTTCGGCAGGCAACCCAGCTATGACACGAATGCGGATCCGATCGTGCGGATGACTGCTAACGAGATTCGTAAGCGGCTTGCGCAGTACTATCAGCAGCCCGATCGCCAAACCGCCGTCAAGATCCGCCTGGTTCCCGGAACTTACATCCCCGAGTTCGACTTCGACTCGACGGATACTTCCGTAGTGAACGAAAGCACCGAAACTCAGGTTTCCGGAGTTTCCGCATCCGAATTACAGACACTTGAGCGGCCGCCATCTGATGCCGGGGTGCTCGCCCCATCAGGAGGAGCGGCCATCCCGGAAGTTGCGAAGAGCGAAGAAGCTAAGCGGTCACCGTCCGTCGTGCGTCACAAATGGATTTGGTGGAGTGCCGGACTGATTCTGATTGTCCTGGCTGGCACCGTTCTGTGGAATTCAGATCTGCTTCGGTCTACGCAATACCTGCTGTGGAAGCCCCTGCTGGAATCGAAGACAGGATTGTTCATCTGCATTTCCGACGACAATCAGCTGCAGCAGGGGATCGGCGGGGAACAGGGGCAGAGGATCGCTGACATAATCGCTACGCGGAAGCTTCCTGCCTCTGTAGATTCTAGTAATAACCATGCCGCTTCATGGGGCGATCTGATTGCCGCCGAAGGAATCTCCACCTGGTTGGCACAGCGTGGAAAACCAACCATTGCCCGGCCCACCTCTGCGCTCACTCTCTGGGAGTTTCGCCGTCAACCGGCCGTCCTGATCGGCTCCGTTGATAATCCCTGGTCTCTGATTCTGCTCTCCAATCTTCGCTTCAGTGTGCAGGTTGATCCGGCGGCACAGACCGTTTGGATTCAAGATGCACAGAACCCGAACAAGCGCGATTGGGTCGATGATCTGCGGAGCGGCGGAACCACGCACTATGACTACGCCGTGATCACGCGCTTTCTCAACTCGGAGACTGGAACCTGGATTCTGGCCGTAGCCGGCCTCGATCCAAATGGTACAATGGCCGCTTCTCAATTCCTTACCGACACGAGGTCCAACAGTCTCATTCCTCCCGGTGTGCGTACCAGCAAGAACTTCCAGATCGTGATTCGAGTGGATGAGATTTCCGGGAAAGTCGGCCTGCCTCAAGTACTAGCGTTTCATTCCTGGTAAATGGCGGTATGGCGCCAGCCACGGCTCTTTGGGTACGGAGCGAGGTTGGTTCGCCGCTACATGAAAATAACCGGCACCGCTGAAGGCTTCGCGATACCGGTCACTCTGTTTTTTGCCTTTCCGTGCGGACTATCTCCAATGAGCCGCAGAGATCATTGAGGGAAGATTGCCAGGCATACATTCCGTCCCGCCTGGACTGGTTTTGGATTGCTACCGGTAAGACGCTCAAGATCGGCCTTTGCACCGGCATTTTCCTGGTCTGCCGCTTTCTTGTACCAGCCAATTGCCGTCTGGAGATTCTGTTTCCCGTCTGTCCTTGTTTCCCAGAGATTCCCCAGCGCCGCCATACCCGCGGAGGCAACCTTATCTCCACGCGCGGCGGATTTGGCATATAGGTCAATTGCCTGATCGTAGCTTTGCTGAACGCCAAGCCCTCTTTCATAGAGCGAGCCGAGTAGGCATTGGCCAGTTATATCCCCTGTGTCGGCCGACATTCGATAATATTCCTCCGCCTTTTTGTAATCTACTGCCGTGCCGTAACCGTTTTCATAGTTGACGCCGACGTAACGGGGAGCTTTTCTATCTCCGGCTGCCGTCGCTTTGAGAAACCACTTCAGCGCCTCGGCATAATCTCTCTCGACGCCCATGCCTCGCATGTAGAGAGAACCCATATCGGTCATGGCGGAGGCGTTCCCCTGGTCAACGGCCAGTTTGGTCAACTCAAACGACTTTTTGAGATCGAGTGGCAGTACACCCACCAGTTCAAAATCGCCACCCCGGTACTCGGTCCCCAACTGAGCCTGCGCTCTGGCATTCCCAAGGTCCGAAGCCCTCTTGAGGTAATCGATTGCAGCTTGCTTGTCATGAGTCGTGTTTCGCGCGTCCATGAACTTCTGCCACAGTTGGTCGCCGCTCAGGTTTTGCGCGCTGCCATCATCGACGAGCTCCCGATAGATCACCTCAGATAACGGCATGAAGACTCGGGCGCCGGGTACAGGCTTTGGCTGATTCGGTGGCGGATCGCCGACTTCGGTCTGGATCTGCTGAAGCGCCTCGCCCTTGCCGACCAGTTCCTTGATTTTGTCGCGCTCGGAAATGACTTCATTCACGCGCTGCTCGATCTGCTGCTTGCTTTGAACTTCGTCGCCGTGACCCACCACGTAGCGGTCGGCATCGAGAGCCAGAAGCCCCCTGGCCGATTCGATCCACCCGGTCGAAGTTGCGTGCAGGTTTCTCTTGATCAGCGCGGCGTGAGGCTGATCGAGAACGACCAGGTCACCAGTAAAAACGATCTTTTGCTCGGGAAGATAGATCGCCAGGTCGCCGGTCGTGTGAGCCGGCGCCCAGTGGAGCAGCTCGATTTTCACGCCGTTGATTGTGCGGTCTTCGCGCTTATCAACGGTATGGTTCGGCAGATAATCGGCCGTAATGTCGCTGTGTCCTGAAGCGATTCCATCTTCGAGGGTCTTTTTGCAGTTTTCCTGGGCAATAATAGTGATGCCAGCGGGAAAGGTACTGAGTCCGCCAACGTGATCGCCGTCTGCATGGGTCAGGATGACGGTGGTGATCGGCTTGGGCGTAATCTTGGCGACTTCGGCCTGCAGCTTTTTGCCGCCTTCCGGAGCCCGCGTGGTGTCGATCACGATCACGCCTTTATCGCCTACGATGATGCCGGTGTTACCGCTGCCCGGGCCGCTCTGTACCCAATAGACATCCGAGGTCAGAGAATGCGGCGTCAGCGTCATGGGTGGACGAGGGGGCTGCCCTCCCGGGTTTCCGCCTTGCGGCTGTTGACCCTGCTGCGCGGCAACGCTAACGACAAAAGCCAGGCAAGCAAGAGCGGGGGTAAGAAGGAGAGATTGACGCGTTTTCATGATTCACCTTGTCGGCGGTTGCCGTCCGTTATCGTTTTTCGCCGCTTGCAGCCGCGGAGGTCGTATTGTGTGTGAACTCGTTGTAAATGACTTCCGCCAAAGGCGGGAAGTAAGGAACGCGCCCTGTCGGATGCGCTTCCTCTTGGGTTGGATCGCCGGTGATCGCCTCGATCTCCTGAAGCGTCCTGCCCTTCGCCAAGAGATCCTTGATCTGGTTGCGTTCTGCAACCAGTTCGTCATACATCTTTTGGACAGCGGGCCTTTGAACCAGGCTTGGGCCGTGGCCTGGAACATAGATATCGGCGTTGAGCGACAGGAGCCCCTTGAGCATCGCGACGTAGCCTTCCGAGGTTCCGCCCAATTCTGCGTGAATCAGCGGGTGGGTGCGAGTCATAGTCAGAATGTCGCCAGCAAAGACGACCTTCTGATCGGGTAGATAGACCATGAGATCCCCGCCGGTGTGGCCAGCGCCAAAGTTCAGCAACTGCAGCTTCACGCCGTCGATAGTCACATCTTCCTTCACACCGGTCACGAGCCGTGTAGGAAGGGATGCAGCCGTGGGAGTATTCGGGGCCCTCTTGGCGACGTAGTCTTCTATTTCCTTCTTGCATCCCGGGGTGGCAATGATCGAAAAGGGCGCGGGAAACGCGATCAGGCCGCCGGAGTGATCGGCATCGCCATGGGTGAGAATCACCTGCTCGATGGGCTTGGCCGAGACTTTGGAAATGTCATCGAGAAGCCGCATTCCATCCGTGAGCGTCATCTTAACGTCAACGACGATGACACCCGTATCGCCGACGATGACTCCGCTGGCGCCGCCGCCGCCCTCAACCCAGAAGACTCCGGGTCTGATCGGGTAGATCGGAAAAGGATTAGCCAAGCCGAGTTGTTGCTGTGCGTTACCCGCTTGCGCTGCGACGGGCTGCTGAGGCGTTGAAGCAGGCTGCTGTGCGATCCCGGCGGTCCCCAACGTCAAGGCCAAAATCGTCACGCAAATGAAAACAAACTTCCGCATAAGACGTATCTCACTTTCGCAGGTATGAGCTGCCGAGCGATGGTGATTCTCTGGCGCTGCCTTATCCCTCAAACGGTTCCGGCCCAATCCCAGGCCGTCCCGGGTACTTGGCAATGATGGCCGCCACGGCCGGGTCGTCTAGGACCGTCAGGCGCCCGTTGTCATGCATGACGAAATCGCCGATCTTGAGGGTTGCATTGCGCAGATCGCCCGTGATGTGCGGCCAGTATGGAAATACCTTAGTGCCTCTTATGGTGCCGAGATGCACATGGATATTGCGCGAGTCGGAATGCTCGATGAGCCGGCGGTACAGAGCGCTGGGGCACTGGTGCGGCGCGACGCGAGCCTGGGGGTGAACGCCGAAGTGCATGGCGTTGAAGAGGTAGGCATCGTTTCCAGCTTGTTCCTTGTCTTTGAGCATCTGCAGGAATGCGCGAAATGCATCGGCTTCCGTGCCCCCTTCGATCTTCACGATCCGGCCGCCTTCGATCTTGAGCAGGACTGGTTTTTCAAAGACGGGCGGCACGCCGATATAGCGAGACCACCAGCTCAATGTGCGGTCGAAGACAACGGTTCCGTTCGCGTCGCCGAGTGAGATGGGCGAAACAACCCACTCGGGCCAGGGAAGAAAGTAGCCCTCTTCGCGACGCGTCGCATAGGTGCCGCCGCGCGGCGCCAGGACAGTGGCTTCCATGTGGGTTCCATTGGGGTCACTGAGGACAAGCTTGGCGTTGGCCTGGATGTGCAGGCTCGCCTGATAGCGGATTTCGCTGACCAGTTCCTGCGGCGTTTGCGCCCATGCGGTGCAAAGTAGCGGGGCGGTAGTAGCGAAGTTGCGCACCATGGGATATTTGGGCGAGGTTTCAACGTACTGGTTGAATGCGCGAATCTCTTCGACCGTGAAGTTGAAAGAATGGTTGATCACCATGTCATTGCGGGCGAATGCGTCCTGCACGACTTTCGGAAACGTCCATTCGCCGAAGCGCGGCTGCTCGTTGATCCAGAGGACTTCTGGAGTCGCGCCTCTCTGGCGTACGGCCTGCTCGATCCAGTGGATCGCATCACGGTCAACCAGGTTATCACCGCCATAGAGTCCATCGACATAGGCGAGGATGAGCACCTTGGCGCCCTTCTTGAGGTGCCCCCCGGTTCCGTGATCCAGCAGATCATTGATGGCAATTGTGGCGCCAACAGGAATGTCGTTTTCCTTTGCGGCGCTGCCGCCCGAAGGGGTAGGCGGAGCTGGTGGGAAACCTAGCGGCGGACCACCCTGGGGTGGGCCACCTTGCGGTGGGCCCTGAGGCGGACCCGGAGGCGGAGCTGCCTGTGCCCACGTGGCGCTGCTGCTCTGCGAAATACCGGCTGCTACAGCCGAAGCAGCGACACCCGTACGAAGAAAATTACGTCGCGTCCAGTTCCTAATCATGTTTGCCTCTTTCCTTTCTGTTCGGTGCTGATTTCATGAATCTCGCCTGGCAGCCCAGGTTCGGTCTGACCGATTCCGGAGTTCATGGCTCCAGAGTTCCGGTCAGCAACTCCGGATCAGCTCCATGCACCACTCGCTTCAAAGAGAACGCGTGTATGAAGTTCCGCAAAGGCGCGATTTCAGAGACGGATCGCCGAGCCCTTTCTTTGAGAAAATCGCCCAACTGCGGATGATTGCGAAGCTTAAGAAAGTACTCGATAAGGGGCTAGGTCCAGTACCGTATCGTACGGTACAAGTGGTTTCTAATTAATGACTTGCCAAAGCAATGCCCCTGTTCCAAGCAGCGTATCGTACGCAGGAGTGATTCATTGGAAAGGAAAATCCAAACCAGCATATCTTGGGGCGAACCGATGGAGCCTCGCATTGTCGGCCATGACCTTGGCCACCGCCCGTTCTATTCCCGGTCACGGAAAGAAACCGTCACCTTGAAGGACGACCTTGGTCAGCGGAGAACTTGAGGTAGTCGCCAAGCCAACCGCAGTCCCCGAGCAAGGTGACATTCTCGCCACCAGAATCTTCGGGGCTGAGCCCATCAGGATGAATTCCCAGATCGCACGCATTCTTTTGTGTACGATACGTCACGGTTGTTGCGCGATCCAAAGAGCCAAGTCTTTCATTCTGAATCACTAATACCGTACGATACGGTACCGGACCTAGCTGCCCCCCTCTCCCCTAAACGATGCTCCTGATTAACCAAGACACTGATTGTCTTGAAGCTCAGATCGGCTTTCGTGCTGATTGGACATGCCCAAGAGGAGGGTGACAGTGGAAGAGTATGTGCCGCATCACGCATTAGTGCCTGCGTCTCTTATAGATGAACACTACGAAGACGAGTTTGAATTTCCGCTCTGGAAACTCATCAAGGAATGTGCTGAGCGGGAAGACATTAGCTACTCGAAAGCCTCCGAGTTGGTGGTCCCTGAGTACGCGAAGAGCATCCGGTACGGGGATCATGCCTTTGAGGATGCGGTGATTGAGGCGCGGGAAAAGGAAATGGCCGCGGAGCGCCGTTACGAGGTGCCGAAAGGCTAGAGGAGGTTCGAATTGTCTTTGAATTCAATTGCAGACAAGGTTCTGGAAACGGATGTACTGGTGGTCGGCGGCGGGACTGCCGGGTGCCCATTGGCGGCCAAGGCTGCCGAAGCGGGCCTGAAGGTAATGATCGCCGAAAAATCGAAGACCGAGCGCAGCGGCAACGTCGGCCATGGCGTGGATGCCTACGGAATCTTCGCGCACGGCATTTCGGTTGTGGATGCCGTTAACCAATGGGCCAAGAAAGAGATGCAGGGCTGCAACGGTCCGGGCCACTGGGTTAACTCCAGCCTGGACTACGTCCTGTTCAAGAGGGGCTTTTGGGCGCTCGAAGAACTAGAGCGGATGGGCCTGCCGATGAGGTGGCACGACGGCAAGCACTACTGGATCCCCCACCTGCTCCGCGGCCCTGGAATCAAGGCCGGCCTCCGGGTGAATTGGCAGAACGTGAAGCCGCAGATGGCCAAAATGGTCAAGCAGCGCGGTGTGAAGGTGCTGGATCGCACGATGGTCGTCGATCTGCTCACGAACGACGGCAAGGTGGTAGGCGCGACCGCGGTGAACACGCGCACCGGCGAATTCATGGTGATCAAGGCAAAGGCCATTGCGCTGGCCGCCGGCATGTTCTGCCGCTGCTTTGAGCCGGAGACGCCGACACCCTGGAAGTACAAGATGCGCTACCACTATTGCCCCGCCAGCATCTCCGGCGATGGCTTTGCTCTCGGTTACCGCGCCGGCGCCAAGCTGGTCAACATGGACATCAACGGGTGGGGCTTCAGAATCCGCGACGACAATACGATCTCCTTCGGCAACTTCCCGAACAATGACGGTTCGCCGGCAAAGATCGTTAACTGGAAGGGGGGATCGGTTCCCTGGAAGAGCTTCCACGACGTCAGGGGTTACAACCAGGCGGAGCGTGATGGCACAGCGCCGATCTATTACAGCCTGAATCACCTTCCCGACGACTACCAGAAGCGGCTCGAGCTGAACTACAACGACGAGTGGCTGCTGGCGCTGAAAATCGCGCAGGACAGGAAATTCAATCCGCGCACGCACTGGTGGGAGTCCGGTCTGAACAAGCCGCTTCAGTTCATGATGCCGCAAGGCGTGGCAACCGATGAGCACTTCCAGTCGACCGTTAGAGGACTGTATGCGGTGGGCGATAACGCCGCCGGCGTCGGCGGAGCGTACGGTGCCTGCATCTCCGGTCTGGTCGTCGGCGAGGAGGTTGGAGCGTATATCGACGGCGCCTCCGGCTTTGAGATCGACGAAGCCCAGGTAGCAAGGCAGAAACAGATCGCAATGCAGTCCACTACCGTCGCTGCGGGCGACGGAACCGAGCCACTGGATGTGGAATGCGCCATCCGCTGGCTCTGCGAACGGTATGCCAGCAACTTCAAGTCGGAAGGCATGCTGCGGGAAGGGCTGCGCCGGTTCAACTCACTGAAGGGCGAGTTCCTGAACAAGATGGAGGGTACCAACCCGCACCATCAGATGAGGGCACTGGAAGTGAGAAACATCATGGACATGGCCGAGCTTCACCTCTATGCCGCCCTGAACAGAAAAGAGACCCGCGGGAACTTTGTGCGGGGCGATTATCCCGAGTCAGATCCCGAGTGGCAAAACAAAGTCTCTTTCCAGAGGATTGATAACGGCGTGCCGGTAATTGAAGTCGGTGAGCTGCCCCGTATCAAGCAGGAATTCCTCGATCAGGAATTACTCGATGCACAGGAGGTAAAAAACTAATCATGGCCGTCGTCAAAGTTGACAACTCCAAATGTATCGGATGCAAAACCTGCTACGAAATGTGTCCCATGGATGTCTTCACTTGGGACAAGGAGACAAAGAAGCCGGTCGTCGCCTATATCGAAGAGTGCTGGATATGCGGCATCTGCTGGATGGACTGCGGGAGCAGGGCGATTGATATCCGTCTGCCTGCATCCAACTGGTGATCCTCTTCCGAAGATGCCAAGGGCGGAGGGCAGGTCACCATTGACCTGCCCCTGTTCTACTCAACCCGCATTCCAAATATCGTCAGCAAGAGCAACGCCGATTAGGGTTCTTCAAGGAGCGATCTATGTTCAAAGCACTTCCCCTGGTTGCGCTGGTATTCCTCACCCTTCCTGCGATGGCGAAGGACGTGATGCTGATGAACCGCATTGGGCCCTCGCAATCCGAGCTCTACGTTGCCAACGCCGATGGCACCGGAGAGCGCAAGCTGCTGAGCACGGCTGGCGGTTTCGATTACCATGCGAGCTATTCCTCTGACGGGAAGTGGATTGTGTTTACCTCGGAGCGAGGAGGGTTTGGTCAGGCCGACCTCTATCGCGTACATCCGGACGGCACAGGCCTCGAGCAGCTCACGGACAATCCCGCGCTGGACGATCAAGGCGCACTTTCTCCCGATGGCACTAAGCTCGCCTTCGTCTCCACGCGCGGCACATGGCGCGCCAACATCTGGATAGTCGACCTGAAAACCAGGATGCTTCGCAATCTGACGGGCGCCAAAGACATTCAGGGCGACCCGATGAAGCCCGACGGCTTTTTCCGTCCGCAGTGGTCGCCGGACGGAAAATGTATTGCTTTCTCGTCGGATCGCAATACAGAGTGGAGAGGCCCCGACAGCAACGCCAGTTGGGAGCATCTCCAGGAGTTGTCGATCTATATCGTCCATCCTGACGGCTCCGGCCTGCGGCGTATCACGGCTCCCGGCGTGACGTCTGGCTCGCCGAGTTGGTCGCTCGATGGCAAGCAGATCGTCTACTACGAGATGCCTGTCGAAAGCAGTTGGACTGCCCGCGTCGCCATGGGTTCCCCCCATACGACTTCGCAGATCATCTCCGTGAATCTTGAAACCGGCAAGCGCTCGGAGCTGACCTCAGGACCGGGTCTAAAGCTTGCTCCACACTTCTTGCCCGATGGACGCATAGGCTACACAACCAAATCTGGGCAGACTTCCGGGGTCGCTTACACGCAGGGGACCGCACGCTTCCCAAACAATATGCGTTCGCCCTCGTGGTCACCCGACGGCAAACAGGTCGTCTACGAAAGAATCGACTACACGCCTCGTCCGCAATATCAGCGTCTGTATAGCTGGGATCCGGATTTCGAATATCGCTATACCGACACATTCCCCAGCTTTTCCAAAGATGGAATGCTGGTGGTCACAGCCAAGGATGTGGATTCTTCAATCGCGGTCATGAAGAAGGACGGCAGTGATCGGCACATCGTCTTTAAAGCCCCGGATTGCGCGGACAAATCGAATGGGGCATGCAACGCGATGGGAGCCCTCACAGCATTCGGCCCATCCTGGTCGCCGGACGGGCAATGGATCGTGTTTGGCTACGGCGGGTATTTGAAAGGCCGCGATACAGCATTCGCCAAGCTCATGCTGGTCCGGCGCGATGGAACCGATTTGAAGGAACTGACCTCCGGCACGCCCAACGCGGGGTTTCCCAGCTTTTCTCCCGACGGCAAGGAGATCGTTTACCGGTCCTGGGGATCCAACGAAGACGGCCTGCGGATCGTAAACATTGAGACGGGCAATGTACGCGTGCTCACCGATCAGTTGGATAACCTTCCGGACTGGTCGGTCAACAACTTGATCGTGTTCACTCGCAAATCCGCGGATAACAATTTCGATATTTACACCATCAAGCCTGATGGCAGCAGCCTTACGCGTTTGACGGACTATCCCGCGACCGATGCACACGCGGTCTGGAGCTATGACGGAAAGCGCATTATGTGGAGCGGCGGGGAGAACGGGTTCAAAGACGAGGCCGCGCTTTACGATCACTCATTTCAGCCCTATGGACAGATATGGGTAATGAATGCCAACGGCAGCAACAAACGCCCGGTGACTGACAGCCATTGGGAAGATTCAATGCCTTGCTACGTGCCGCCGTATGCACAGTAGCAGCGGCTCCGATCATCCGAAGCGCAAGAAATCGGCGGAGCGGGCAAGTTCCTGAAGAGTGTGGCTAAATTCCGATGATGAGGAAAGACCTATGACACGAAGCACCGAAAGTATTGGAGCAGAGAACAGAATGGCAACTTACGCCGCGCATGATACTGCATCCGCCATCATTCAAGAAGGACCCGCCCCTAGTAGCTGGGTCCTTATCGTCTGCGCATTTTCGGCCTTCGTCACGCCTTTCATGGGCTCGTCCGTAAACGTCGCTGTGCCCGTTATAGGCAGAAGTCTGTCTATGAACGTTCTACTCTTCAATTGGATCACTCTGTCTTATAACCTCTCCTCCGCCATCTTCCTGTTGCCGTTGGGCAGGCTGGCTGACCTCAAGGGCAGAGAAGTCATCTTCAAGTATGGCCTTGCTGTCTTCTCGATTTTCTCCCTGGGGTGCGCACTGGCCTGGGATCCGTACTCTCTGATCATTTTCCGTCTCCTGCAGGGAGTCGGCGGGGCGATGATCTTCGGCACTTCCAACGCGATCCTCTCAGCTTCTTACCCGCAGAAGCAACGCGGCAAGGTACTCGGCATCTACACCACTGTCATGGGCCTTGGGATGGTGCTCGGGCCAGCGCTCGGCGGCATTATCACGCAGGCCCTAGGATGGAGAATCCTGTTCGGCATTGTGGCCGCGCTAGCGCTGGTAAACACAGCGTTTGGCTTCGCTAATCTGCGCAACACGCCCGTGGAATCGAAGGCGAGGATGGACTACGCCGGCTCTTTTGTGTACCTCGTCGCGCTTACCCTCCTGACGCTTGGTTTTTCCAGCCTGCCCCAGCATATGGGCTGGTGGTACATGGCCGTGAGCATCATAGGGTTGATTGCCTTCGGTCTTATCGAACTAAGATCGGCCTCCCCGTCCCTCGACATCCGCATCTTCAAGGGAAACGCCCCGTTTATCTTTTCCAACCTCGCTACGTTCCTGAGCTTCTCAGCGAGTTTCGCAGAGGTCGTCGTCCTCAGCCTCTATTTGCAAAACATCAAGGGTCTTAGCCCAGGCCAGGCCGGTCTGATCTTCATGGCGCAGAGCGTAATGATGATTCTGTTCTCCACCTATGCCGGCAGACTGTCTGACCGTATTGCTCCCGGACGGGTTGCTGCGATCGGCATCGGGCTGATAGGAGTAGGGCTCGGCGCCTTTATATTTCTGAGCCCGTATACGCCGGTTTGGTACATCATTGCGAGCGTAGCAGTCATCGGACTGGGATTTGCGTTTTTTATCTCGCCAAATACCAATGCAGTGATGAGTGCTGTGGATAGAAAGGATTACGGCGTAGCATCGGGCGCGCTCGCAACCATGCGGCAAGTGGGTCAGATGGTGTCGATGGGCGTCATCATGATGCTGTTCAACATCATATTAGGGGCAACGACAAGGATAAACAGGATCACCCCCGAGTCCTACGGTCCGTTCCTGCGGTGCTCGAGGATTGGATTCATCGTGTTCACTGCTCTGTGTGTGCTCGGAGTATTCGCCTCTCTTGCCAGGGGCAAATCCAAGAAGAGCAGTGGTAAGAGGTTCTTGCCGGATTTTGCGGGCTTCGGCCTGCTAATCGATTCGAGCAATTGTAACGGTTGCCTCGCCTGCGAGATCGCTTGCCGGGAGACACATGATGGCCAGACAGGGATCCTCGTGCTGGATTGCAAGCCGCAACCTGCTGAGTTCTGCGATCTGTGTGTCGAACGCACGAAGCGCGGTCTAATTCCGGCATGCGTAGAGGAGTGCCAGGCCCACTGCATTCGATTTGGACCACTCGATGAGCTCGCCAAAGAAGCACACAGATCGCCCGAAACGGCGCTTTTCAGACCTCACTGAGGGAACTCCACTCCGGATTGAAGGAGGAGCGGGTTTCTTGGGCAATGTTGGCCAGCGGTCCGCAACGAACTGGTGTCGGTCCAGACGGGGAAGGGCATTAACCGTTGTGCCTTCGTTCCTCGCAGCCTGCAGATACTCGATGCTGAGACGAAGCGGCTGCGAGCGAGTTATAGGAACTTCGGAATTTACGTAAATATCCCCGGCAGAGCCGGGGGCTTTACGTTGTGAGCCGCTCAAAGCGGCTTGAGCGGGGTCGCCAACGCGGCCCCGTCGTTATTGGGCAGCCTTACGGCGGCTATTTCCACATGCGCAGTTGGTCCGGGCGCTTATCCTCGACTTCCTGATTGCGGATGTACTCCCGCTTCGCCCTTTCGTCACGCCCCACAGTCAACACGAATCAGCCGCGCGACCAGAAACGCTGACCGGCAAGATTCTGCTTGTGTTCGCCGTAGGTCCGCGCCAAGCGGATCGCACTCTTGTCCTTGATGTACCCCACCGCTTCCGACACCGCATGCCTCGGTGGATTGGAAAGCTGCATGTGTAGGTGCTCCGCCACCAGGTGGTCGGGCCAACACCCAGCCGTCCCTCTGCTCCGCCAAACGCCGGAAGACCTCGCCCAAATGCCGCTGCAGCCCCTCATACTGCACTCCCCGCCGACCGTTCGGAATAAATGCTACGTGGCATTTGCACTCCCGTTCAGAGTGACTTAGACTCTGCAATTGGTCGATCCAGATTCTCTTTCATGTGTGCTTTGGTCGGCTCACGTCTGGAGTTTCTTGGATGGACTCCCGCAAATGTCAAACTGCTACTGCCACCCCGGAAAGGCCGGGGGATCTGCTCACCCTGTAGACAGGAAGAACAAACTCAAGTGGCATTTTCCTTAAGAGAATGCCACCCTTCACGCCTCTCAAAAAGTATTCCTGTATTACGAAAATGCTCTGATCTGCCGAAATAGCAATTGGATGACCACAGTTGATTGGCGAACCTAGAGAACTAAGCATTGCCGAAAGAGCCCGTTTGCTCCTCAGCCCACTGGAAGTGTTTCGCCTTCCACAGCCTCTTCCGCGATCGTGTCCCCTTCTCCGGGAGCGAGGAAGAGATTTTCCTCCAGACCATGCTGGCGGGTATAGAGATCGAAGTATCGCCCGCCCAGGGAAAGCAATTCCGCGTGGTTGCCGCGCTCGACAATCTTGCCTTCTTCGACAACCAGAATCTGATCGGCGCGCCGGATTGTTGAAAGCCGATGGGCGATCACGAAGGTTGTGCGGCCCTGCATCAGCTTGGCCAGTCCGGTCTGGATCATCGCTTCAGACTCGGAATCGAGAGAGCTGGTTGCCTCATCTAGAATGAGAATCCGCGGTTCGGCCAGCAAAGCCCGCGCAATGGAGAGCCGCTGACGCTGCCCGCCGGAGAGCTTGACGCCGCGCTCGCCGACGACCGTCTCGTAGCCGTCCGGAAAGCGCTCGGCAAATTCGTCGACCCGTGCCGTGCGGCAGGCATAGAAGAACTCGTCCTCGGTCGCCTCGGGCCGTGAGAACAGGATATTCTCGCGGATGGTGCCGTCGAACAGAAAAGATTCCTGCAAAACCACGCCGAGTTGCGAACGGAAGGAATCGAGATCTACCTTCGACAGGTCGTGACCGTCAACGAGCACCCGGCCTGAGACCGGCGTGTGGAAGGCGCAGACGAGGCTGATGATGGTGGACTTGCCCGATCCTGAAGAGCCCACCAGCGCGGTCACCGTTCCTGGCAGGGCGTCGAAGCTGATATCGTGGAGCACCGGTTTGTCTGGCTCGTAGGCAAAGCGCACGTCTTCAAAACGAACGGTGCCGTGGATCGGAGGAATCGTCTCGGTCCTACCCGGCATCTGGTTCTCTTCAAGCTCAGCCATGATTTCGTTGGTACGGTCCAAGCCCGCCAGCGCTTCCATCAGTTGCGTGCCGATGTTCGCCATCTGGAAGACCGGAGAGATCATGAAAGCCAGGAACATGTTGTAGCTGAAGTAGTCGCCGACGGTCCAACTACGGGTGAGGACATTGTGTCCGCCCATCCACATCACCAGAGCGGAAACCAGTCCCAGCACGCTGGTCGAAGCTGTGCTCAGCACACTGTTCATAGTGATCGATTTCATGACATTGGCCAGCAGCCGGTCAACACCGTCAGAGAAAGTTCGCGCCTCGCGTGCCTCGGCGTGGTAACCCTTGACCACGCGTACGCCGCCCAGCGACTCAGTTAACCGGCCGGTAACTTCTGCATTGATTCTGCCCCGCTCACGGAAGATGGGCCGAACCCTGCGGACGGCTCGCTGCAGTGCAAGAACGAATAGGCCGAGCACCGAGAAGACGATGAGGGTAACGCTCGGGCTGCGACTGAACAGATAACCGAATGCAAGAATCGCCGTTACCAGGCCACCGAGAAACTCCACCAGCCCGGTCCCAATCAGGTTCCGCACCCCCTCCACGTCGCTCATGATGCGCGCCACCAGAACACCGGTGCGGTTGGCATCGTAGTAGGAGACAGGAAGCAGACCCACATGCCGCTGTACCTTCCGGCGCATTTCGGCAATCAGGCGCTGGCCGGCCTTGGAGAGAAGCTGGGTGAGCCAAAATGAAGAGATGGCCTGCACAATCATGGCCGCAAATACCACCGCGACAACTCGCGGCAGCAGTTCCGGATGGGAGTGTATCGGCGAGAGCACCTTGTCCAGCAGCGTCTTGCTAATGTACGGCAGCACCATGCCGGAAACGCGATTGATCCCCATCAGGCACATCGCGAAAAGCAGAAGCCACTTCCGCGGAGCCACCAGCGCCCACAACTGCCGCCTGACTTTTTTGACCAGAAGCTTGGGCTTGGGCAGCTCTACCCCGCCTCGCGATCCCTTTCCGGACCCGCCTCTTTCAACATGTATTCCACTTCCAGATCCCAAACTTCGCATCGGTCACCTTCCTCTTTCTACTCGCGCCGGCAAGCCAGAGCACGCCGGGTGCCCATTCCTTTGCCGCCCTCAAAGCTCGTCGATCGTCTTGGCCGCCGTGTCAATCGCCTCGGCCATCTTTCCGATCAGCTCCGCGCCGGCATTGCCGCGCGAAACCCGAGCAGATACTGCTCCGCGCAAATTGTCGAAAGCACGCATCAGCTCCGGCGAGCGGCCACGTGCAAAGCTCCGTCCCGCTTCCTCTAATTGCGCAAAGATGGCCTCCACCCGCGCCTTGTTGCTCTCCAGAAAGCTGCTTCCCTCGGCGGTGATCGAGTACATCTTCCGGTTCTCTTCGACTGAAGCTGCAATCAACCCTTCGTCTTCAAGCAGGTTGAGGGTCGGATAAATCGCGCCGGCGCTGGGGGTGTAACCGCCCGCCAGCCGCTGTTCCATCCGCTTGATCAGCTGGTAGCCGTGCGCAGGTTCTTCGCTGAGCAGCTTCAAAACCGCCAGCTTGACTCCACCGGAGCCGAACATGCGCCTTCCGCCTCCGCCCAATCCGCGCCCGTAGCCGCGATCTCCCATATCTCCCCCGCCAGGTCCGCCCATCCCGTGGCCTCCGCCGTGGCGTCCGCGGCCAACTGGCCTGCCACCAGACACTCCGCGTGCCTCCGGAGCCCAATAAAACTCCTGCCCCGGAACCCCTGCGGAAGTAACCAGTCCTCTCCGGGGCCTTCCCGGCCGTCTTTCACCGCGGCCTCCGTCGTACTGCATCCCAACTTGAGGGTGTAAATCTTCTCTTCTCATAATCAAATCTCCTTGGTATTAAGATATAGCACACGATATATCGTACATCAAGAGGCAAAGTGCTTTACTATTGCCAAGCTATTGATAATAAAGAAAGTTTCTTCGGTCTAATTCATGCCCTGAGGGAGATGATTGGCGCAAAACTGCTGGCAACAAGAGATAGACGAGTGCTAGGCCGGAGCGTCCCTGACCGGCGGATGGGCGCCGGAGCTGTTCACAACGCCAAAGACTCCCGGGGCCAAGTTCCTTCATGGCATTGCACGGAGGTCCGCCGAGCTTCAGCCGCTGCGGCGGCCGCGCATGAGTTCGCCCGGCTCCTGCTTCACATTCCGAGCAAGAGTATCCCCGCAAATCCGATGTTTCATGAACTCTCAGCCATGAGTTCCCTCAAGCAGACCGCAGGCAAGTGGCGAGGCTCTGGTGATCCACGCTGTTGGCGGCAATGCGAGTTGGAAAGAGGGACGTGACAGAAGCGCAAAAAGTCCGCGTCCTCATGCTTCACAGCGGGGGAAAGGCTCCTACCAGAAGGCGCTAGCCATCACGCGTGCGGGTGCGGGCTGATTCGCTATGACATTGACGCTCAGCACCAACTCTACGTTCTTGTTCTGCCAATCGCGGGGCGCCGTTTTCAAAAAATCACCCATGAGTTTGGAATCGGTAACAAACTTGCTCGCGGCCAGCGTTGACGAAGCCGTGACCCCGGCAACGAGGATGGTCGGCTGTTTGGTCTCCGGGTCAAGGAGCCTGCCCACCAGGGCATAATCCTGCCGCGGCACACGGTCAAAGTCCTGCGGGTTCACCCCAAAAGAATGCAGGCCGAGCTTGGTTTCCGGGTTCTTTCGGTCGGCAATCCACTGGTAGCCATTCTGATCATCGATAAAGTAATAGCGCATGCTGCGGGAGAAATGCATCGTCCAGTCATTGTCATAGGCCCCGATCAGAATCACTGGCCCTTTTTGCAAATACTCATACGTTGCGTCGGAGTCAGTAGAGATGTTGAATGGTTTCGCTTGGATGAGCATCAAGCCGGAAAGATTGGTCAGCGAGACGGCATCTTCCAGCGAGAGAACGGGCATTTTGGGGGCGGAGCTTGTATCAGCTTCCATCTCTCGCGACGGTTTAGATGTGATCGGCGGACCAGGGGCATTGGGGTCGTTTGGCGATGGGCGCATTCCACCCACGCAAAGCAGTACTGGATTCGGCGATTTCAACAAGGGATCCCAGAAGAGCTTCAGAAGCCTGTTTGGCTCCGTGAAGCGCCAGGCTGAAACGCCTATGGCTACCGCAATCGCAAACAAAGCGAATCCAGCCAGGACCATCCTTGGGAGCGGCCGGCGCGGTTGCGGAACTGCCGGCGTGTTTGGAGGGAAGTCCGGGGGAATTTCCTCGGTCGCGCATGAAGCCTCGGTGACCAGGTTTACTGAAGATGGCATGTCGGGCAAATTTCCCGGCAGGGAGAATACGGGCGTGTAGGAGCCAGGAACGAGTTCGATCCTTACTTCGCCCTGGTGTTCAGGCTGGTGATAGAACTGCGCCAATCTCTTGCGGACATCGTTAGCTGTCGCGCGAACAATCGGATCAGTACTGGTATCGTAGCCTGGTTCCCGGTCAAATATCTCTACAGCGAGGGTGCGCTCCTTGATGGCATCGTAGTCTCCGGCCAGGGCTCGCTCAACCACTCCCTGCAAAAGAACGGTGCAGCGCTTGCTGTTCTTGAAGGAATGGTCATTCAGAATACGGTTAAGTTCCTGGATAATAATCGCCCGCTGCTCATCCGACAACTCTGTAAAGGGCCTTCTCGCCGCCCCTGGCTCGGTATCTCGTGCGGTCATCATGCCTTGCCCTGCCATTTCTAAGCTGCCCTTCAGACAGTATCAGTTATTGAACGCATTATAAACACCTTGCTGTCGAGGAAAGGTTTCCACAAAGGGGGTGCGTTACCTGGCAAAAACACTCATCCTTAAACGGCGGCCTGGATGGCAACGTGCTGAACAAAAAAGAGTTGCCATGGCGCTACAGTACTACACCTAAGTGCCGCACCTAGTCGCCGCTGTTCTGCCGGGCTATGCTCCTTGGGAAAATGGATAGCTCTGTCAGGGTCTGCGAGCGAGGAGCAGGGGTGTATTGTGCCTCCGACCAAGCGTTCTTAGTGGAGCTAGCCGTTCTCAAAAAGCGGATTGACGATTTAAAAGCTCCACTTCTGCGGCATCGAGGCAGACGGAACCAGCGTTCCCTATGCAGAGCTTGGCGTAGCGGCTGAGCGGCTTGGGCAGCGCCCATAGGTTATCCGAGGTCCGCATGCGGCCGAAGCACCAACAACGCAAACAACAATCAAGCGCGAATCAAGCCATTCTAGGAGGAAAGATGCACAGGAAGTCTCATATCCAAGCAGGCAGTTGGATTGCATGGGTAGTGCTCGTGGCAGTTTCCGTGCTGCTGGCATTACCTCTCCAGGCGCAAACAACGAACGGATCCATCGTTGGAGCGGTAACCGACGCCTCAGGCGCGGTCGTTCCAGGCGCAACGGTCAGCGTGACCAATCTTGGAACTAGCGAAACCAAGACGGTGAAGTCGGACGCGTCCGGTAACTTCAGCGTTACGAACCTTTTGCCTGCCAACTACAAGGTCCAGGTGGAAAAGGCCAACTTCAAGCGCTACGTGCGCCAGCCGATCGCTGTGGAAGTCGGCGCCACGGTTCGCACCGATGTGGCGCTGCAGGTGGGCGCCGCCTCCGAGACGGTGGAAGTGACCACGCAAACACCGCTGCTGCAGACCGAATCCAGCTCAGTGAGCCAGGAGGTCGAGGGTCAGACGGTGACAGAGATGCCGCTTAATGGCCGCAACTCAATGAATCTGATTGCTTTGGCCGCCGGTGTCGTTCCGCAGGGTTCCACCCAAGGCTCAGCCGGTGGCAACCAGGGCGTTGGTCACACCATGGTCGGCGGTTGGAACAACTACCAGATCGGCGGTACGCTGGCCGGTTTGAGCGCCACCTATGTTGACGGAGCACCGGTCAACTACCTGGGCGGAGGAGGAATCGGCAATGCCACCTCCCTGATCCCGACCCAGGACTCAGTTCAGGAGTTCAACGTCACCTCCAATAACGTAACCGCGGACTTCGGCCGCTTCGGCGGCGGCATCGTGAACATGGCGTCCAAGGGCGGAACCAACAAAATTAATGGTTCGGTGTACGAATACATCCGCAACTCCTTCTTCAACGCCAACGATTGGTGGAACAAGAGAGACGAACTCCTTGCAGGCACCCGGAATAAGCCCGTGCAGTGGAACCAGAACCAGTACGGCGCCTCCATCGGCGGCCCGATCAAGAAGGACAAGCTCTTCTACCACTTCACCTGGGAGGGATTCCAGTCCGACACGGGCGTGGTGCAACCCACCAACGTGCCGACCCAGAATATGCAGAACGGCGTTCTCAGCTACGCGATCACCGATCCTCTGGCTCCGGGCGATGGCTGCGTGATCACGCCGAACGCAATCACGGGCACATGGACGATTACCAACCTCTGGACGGGCACCTGCGGCGACCCGCTGGCCAAGGCCATGCGCGGCTACTATCCGCTCCCCAACTTCAGTTCGCCCCAGTACAACTACACCGCGGTTCCGGCGACTCCAGACAAGCAGAACCAGTACAACGGGCGCGTCGATTACGTATTGAGCAGCAAACAACGTCTCTTCGCCCGCTACACCTACTGGGGTCTGGCGGACAAGGGCTATAGCGAGTTCGGTGACTACGGCGGCTGGAAGACAGAATTCGCCCACAGCGCCAACTACACCCAGCAGTTTGTGCTCGGCGATACCTACACCTTCTCGAACAATACGATTCTCGATGTCCATCTTGCCTACCTGCGGGACTACTCCCCGTCCAGTCAAGTGGCCAGCAACGGCATGAGCTATTCGGTATACCCCTCCAACTCATACCTGAACAATTCGACGATTGTTAACGAGATGACCGCCCATGTACTCGCACAGTTCTCTATCGGCGGCGGTGGCCCTCCAGGGAGCGGCGGCGGCGGCGGCGGCGCACACAACTATAACCTCTTTGGCTTGGGCAGATGCTGCGTGAACGGTACCGACTGGTACAACACCTACACTCTCTCCGCCAGCCTGATTCACATCATCGGCAAACACAGCCTGAAGATCGGCCTCGAAGCTCGCCAGATGTCCGACACCGGCGCGCAATCGGGTAGCTCCGGCTCCTTCACCTTCGCCGGCAATTTCACGGGCGACGAATGGGCCGATTTCCTGCTGGGCTATGAGCAGGGCGGGGGCAGTTCAAGCCTTCAGGATCAAAGCGAAGTCGGCGCCTACAACTACTACCAGGCCTACTACATAACCGACGCCTGGCAGGCAACTCGCAACCTGACCCTCAACCTGGGCCTGCGCTGGGAGCTGCCGGGCGGCGTGTTTGCCAAGAAAGACACCAACACCGTGCTCCTGCCGACGGCAACAGATCCCACCTACAACACCCCCGGGACACTGGCCTATGTCAACTCCGCGCTTTATCCCAGCCGGTCGGCGCTTGACATCAAGCACGATCTGTTCTCGCCCCGCGTGGGCTTTTCCTACCGCCTGGGCGTCAACTCGGTGGTGAGCGGCGGCTACGGCATCTCGTACCTGCCGGTCGATACGTCCACAGGGTCGTTCCCAAGCCAATCACCGGTCGTACAGACCACTACAACGTGCGGTCCGTCCAGCGGCAACGCCACGACGCCTCTCACCACGCAGCTGATGTACAACTGCTTTAACGCGAATAACCAGATCATTGCGCCGCCGGGGCGAACCCTGCCGAGCGGTCAAACTCTCATCCAATATCTGGGCTATTACAACAACACCAGTGGCAGAGGCTTTGGGGGCGCGCTTCCGAATCAGAAGTTCCCGTACGTGGAGCAGTGGAACTTAGCCGTCAGCCGCCAGTTCAAGGGCAACGTCATGCTGGCGCTGACCTACGCCGGATCCGCCGGCATTCACGCTCCCGCTCTGGGCAGCAACCTGAACCAGCTTCGCGACGGCTCCTGGAACGCCTCAGGTGTACTCACCACCGGCCCATATGCAGGCGTCTCCTTGAATGACACCTCCGTAAATCGCTGCGGGCTTGCATCCTCGGGATTTCCGGGGCCATTGTCGGCAGGTCAGTGCAGCCGGCCCTTCCCGCACTATGGCAATATGAGCGACTCGCTTGCCTACAACGCCCAGACGATCTATCACTCCATGCAGTTCAAGGGTGAAAAGCGTTTCGGCAGCGGTGGAACCCTGATGGGCAACTTCACATGGTCGAAGTTGCTTGGCGACACGGATTCCGGCGAAGGATGGCTTGAATCCGGGACGCAAGGCCCGAACTCGTTTGGTGGTGGTTCCGGCAACATCCAGGACTACGACAACACGAGGGCCGAACGCGCGGTCCTGACCTACGATGTTCCTTATCGCGCGGTAATCAGCTACGTTCTGAACCTGCCGTTCGGCAAGGGGCAGAGATTTGGCCGCGATACTTCCGGCGTGGTCAGCCATGTGATCTCCGGTTGGGGCGTCAACGGCATCACCACCTTCCAAAAGGGCTTCCATGTTCCTATCAACGGCGGAACGATTAATGGCGGCCCCTTCGCGAACAACGGCCTAAATTCCTTTGGCGTCGGCCAGATTCGCCCGAACTACACGGCTGGCTGCACCAAGACAGTCGGTGGATCGGTTGACTCCCGGTTGTTGGGGTGGTTCAACACCAAGTGCTTCACCGCGCCGGCCAACTATGCCTGGGGAACCGAACCGCGCGAGGATGGCTCGATCTTTGCGGAAGGTATCGACAACTTTGACTTCTCGGTTGCAAAGTCAACTTCCGTTACAGAGAAGATCAACGCGCAGTTCCGCGCCGAGATCTTCAATCTCTTCAACCGCAAGCAGTTCGCGACCCCAGACGCCAATCTCCAGTCTCAAACGTTTGGCGATATTCTGGGCGACCAGAATCAGCCGCGTCTTGTGCAGTTCTCGCTGCGCATCAACTTTTAAGCAGGTTCAGGCAGGATGCATTTCGCATTCTGCCTGATTTCATCACTGTCCTCTCCGGGGCGTCGTGGATTCGGGCGCCCCAACTTTTTCGTCTTGCAAATACAACCAGCCGATCGCACAGTATGCGCGTCGGCAAGAGCCGATGCGCACCTAAGCAGCATTGCAAGCTCAGAATAGAAATGGCACGCCAATGAGATCCAAATTCATCTTGATTCCCTGCGCAGTTGCGCTGACCGCCATCCTGTCCGTTACCTTCCGTGGCCCAGTCCGGCAACCTTCGTGGCGGGGCCGCCAAGGTCGACATCTCGCCCACGCCGGATCTGTTCCCACTGGTGGACCCGATTCCCTTCATTAACGGCGGAGAATTCATCGATGT
>Ga0326728_10001934_pt1 | contig 70852 bp, 57 predicted proteins | sample MB3enrmetagenome_FD_207602 | JGI IMG/M metagenome (GOLD analysis project Ga0326728, IMG submission 207602) | Lab enriched peat soil microbial communities from McLean, Ithaca, NY, United States - MB31MN | ecosystem: Environmental > Terrestrial > Soil > Wetlands > Peat | place: USA: New York... | reverse complement strand
AAGATGGTGGCCAGCGGATTGGCGATGTTCTTGTTGGCGTGCTTGGGCGCGGAGCCGTGCGCCGGCTCAAACAAATTGATCTTGCCGCCGACGGTCCCCGAGGGCAGCATACCCAGCGAGCCGGTGATTACGGAAGACTCGTCGGTGAGGATGTCGCCGAATGTGTTCTCCGTGACCACCACGTCGAAGTCTCGCGGACGCTTCATCAGGTGCATCGACATGGCGTCGACGTACTGGTGCTCGAGCGTCACATCGGGAAACTCCTTGGCCACATCGATCACCGTATCGCGCCACAGCTGCGAGACTTCAAGCACGTTGGCTTTGTCGACGCTGGTAACCAGTTTGCGGCGCTTCTGAGCCAGCTTGAAGGCCACGCGCGCCACGCGGGCCACTTCATCGCGCTTGTAGATCATGGTGTTGAAGGCTACGCCCTTTTCCTTGTCCCAGCCGCGGGGCTGGCCGTAGTAGAGGCCGCCGAGCAGTTCGCGGACGAACATGATATCCGTGCCGTCGATGATCTCCGGCCGCAGGGGGCTGTTGACCGTCAGCTCCTTGAAGGCAAAGACGGGGCGCAGGTTGGCGAAGCCGCCCAGGACCGCGCGCAGTCCGAGCAGACCGGCCTCGGGGCGCCGGCTTGGAGGAAGAGAATTGAACTTGTCGTCGCCCACCGCGCCTAAAAAGACGGCTTCGGAGTCGAGCGCGGCGGCCACGGTGTCGGCGGGCAGAGGCGATCCATCCTGCTCGATGGCCACGCCGCCAATGCGCCTGTAGTTCAGCTCCAGCGTGTGACCGCCGGCTGAGGCAACCTCCTGCAATACTCCGATGGCTTCCGCGGTGATTTCGGGGCCGATGCCGTCGCCGGGGGTAACCAGAACTTTCAACTTCATTCTTGCTCTCCTTAGTAGTCAGTTATCAGTTGTCAGTAGTCAGCTTGCAGCTTTGAGCGCCTCAGGGGCTAAAGCCCGGCTCATTCCGCTCTGTTTGCGGCACGACTCAAGTCATGCCCTGACACAAAACATCAATCCAGCTCCGACACCGGTTCGCGGCGGCTCTCGCGGATATGGTCGGGCAGAATCCCAATCAGATCCTGGTCGTAGATGTTCTTCTTGCGGTCGGCGAGTGCTACGAAACGGTAGTAAGTATGCTGCAACTCGTCGCGCGTGAGGGCGAAGCCGAGCTGCTCCAACCGGTTTCTCAGCGCGGCGCGGCCGGAGTGCTTGCCGAGCACCAGATGCGTCTTGGCCACGCCCACCAGCGTGGGGGTCATGATCTCGTAGCAGAGCGGATTGGCCAGCACGCCGTGCTGATGGATGCCGGACTCGTGCGCAAATGCGTTGTCGCCGACGATCGCCTTGTTGGGCGAGGGGCGGAAGGTGATGAGCTGGCCGAGAACCTGGCTGGTGGGATAAAGATTCTCCAGCTTGATGCCCGTCGAAACGCCGAAGCGGTCGCCGCGCACGTAGAGGGCGGCGGCAATCTCTTCGAGCGCGGCGTTGCCGGCCCGCTCGCCGATGCCGTTGATGGTGCACTCCACCTGGCGCGCGCCGGCCTGGATGGCGGCCAGCGAGTTGGCCACCGCCAGGCCCAGGTCATCGTGGCAGTGCGAAGAGAGAACGATGCCCCGCTCGTCGATGGCCGGGACGCGCTGGCGGACTTCGCGGAACATCTGAGCGTACTCTTCGGGCGTGGTGTAGCCGACGGTGTCCGGCATGTTGATGGTGGTGGCGCCAGCCTCGACGGCCACGCGCACCATTTCGACCAGAAAATCCCGATCGGAACGGGTAGCGTCTTCGGGCGAGAACTCGACGTCTTCGACGTGCTTGAGCGCCAGGCGGATGGAATCGCCCGTCAGGTCCAGCGCCTCCTGGCGGCCGATCTTGAGCTTGTACTCGAGATGCAGGTCGCTCGATGCCAGGAAGATGTGGATGCGGGCGCGGTCGGCAAATTGCAGGGCGCGGGCGGCCATCTCGATGTCTTCGGTCCGGGCGCGAGCCAGCGACGCGATGCGCGGCCTGTGGATGGCCTGGGTGATGGTGGCGATGGCCGCAAAGTCGCCCTCAGAGGCCATGGCGAAGCCGGCCTCGATGATGTCCACGCCCAAATCCTCAAGGGCATGGGCCATGGTGAGCTTTTCCTGCGTGGTCATGCTGCAGCCCGGAGACTGCTCGCCGTCGCGCAGCGTGGTGTCGAAGAAGAACACGCGATCTGAAATCATTGACTCGCCCGCCGAGAGAAGCCTTTACCAACCAGACTAGTGTCTCGCATCGGGGTGGTATAAGGCAAAGTTATTATTATTAGTGAAGCGATAAGGATTCGTTATGATGGATGAGAGATCAGAGATCAGGGGTCAGGGGTCAGAGATCGGGGCGCAGGCTTTCGGGGTTCTCGGTTGGTAGGCCCGCAGGATCTCAGTTTTTCTGAGGAACAACGCGACTGCAGAGGTTTGCGGTTTCCAACTGTACGCCGGGAAAGAGGCGCGCGCATAGGGAACGGAGCGTTTCTGGTGCACCCGAGCAAGCCCGGAGATGCACTTGCAAAGTATACCCATAATGGGTATAGTAAAGGCGGTTGAGATGAAAGACCCAACACGTCCGATTGGGCTCCAGTTTGTTGAAGCGCCGGCTTTCAGCCGGTATCGGGAGGATTATCTCGACGATGAGGGGTTTCGGGAGTTGCAGCGGGCTTTAGCAAGCAATCCGGAAGAGGGCGACCTGATTCCGGGCGCAGGCGGCATTCGGAAACTGCGCTGGAGAGACTCCAGGCGCGGCAAAGGGAAGCGCGGCGGGTTGCGCATTATCTATTACTGTTTCCTGTCGGATGAAGAGATCTGGCTGCTGACCTTGTACGGCAAGGACGAAGCTACCGATCTGAGCAAGGACGAGAAGGCGCAGCTCAGGAGAGCGCTCGAAGCCGAGCGCGCAGCTCGAAAGCGAAGGGAGGGACAATGAACAAGCGGACGGGAGAAAGGCGGGACATTTTCGCGGAACTGATGGAAGGCGTTGGGGCAATGGGGAAGCGCCGGGAAGGGAAGCTGACGCTGAGAACGCATCGTTTCCCGGATGCCGAGGTCAAGGAGTCGCCGAGAGCGGAGTTCTTTGTTGCTGTTCGCGAGAGATTCAACGTGTCGCGCGCGGTGTGGGCCAATATGCTGCGCGTGAGTCCGCGCACGGTGGAGAAATGGGAGCAGGGCGGGCAGGTGAGTCCGCTGGCGGCGACGTTTGTCGAGCTGGTTTCGCGGTATCCCGACACCATCGAGCGGTTGCAGGCGCTGCCCAAGCGAGTCTCGCGGTCATCGAAGCCGCCTTCCGCCGATTCCGGGGTCATTGCCGTCAAGCGGCCGGCGAGAGAGAAAAGAGATGCGAAGGCCAATGCCCTTTCCGCTTGAGGCCCCATGGAGCTGAATCAACTGGAGACGTTTTTGGCGGTGGCGGAGGAGCGGAGCTTCTCACGCGCGGCGGTGCGGCTGCGCCGGACGCAGCCCGCGGTGAGCCAGGTGATCCGCAAGCTGGAGGCGGCGGTGGGCGAGACGCTCTTCGACCGCGCTGCGCGCGACGGCTCTCTGACCGCGGCCGGGGCGCTGCTGCGCGACTATGCGCTGCGGCTGATGGCCCTGCGCCGCGAGGCGACCAGCGCGCTGGACGAGTTGAAGAACCTGGAACGGGGGCGGCTGCAACTGGCGGCCAACGAGTACACCTGCATGTATTTGCTGCCGGCCATCGACCGCTTCCGGCGTGCGTTTCCGCAGGTGAGCGTCACGGTGCACCGGATGCTGGCTTCCCGCATTCCCGAGGAGCTCAGTCTGCGCGCGTTCGAGCTGGGAGTGATCTCGTTCCGGCCCGACCCGGCGCAGTTTCGCACCATTGCTGTATACGGCGACAGCCTGGCGCTCATTGCGAGCCCCAATCATCCGCTGGCCAGCGCCGAGCGGGTGTCGATCGGCGACCTGGGTAACGAGGTTTTCATCGCCCACAACGTGGCCTCACCGCTGCGGCGAAAGGTGATCGAGGCCTTTCAGCGCTATCGGACGCCGTTGAACATGGGCATCGAGCTGCCCACCATCGAGGCCATCAAGCGCTTCGTTTCCATGGGCAACGGGGTGGCGCTGGTGCCGCACCTGACGGTGGCCCGGGAGCTGGAGACCGGCCAACTGGTGCGCGTGGCCGTGGACGAACTGGAGTTCAAGCGGGTGCTGCGGCTGGCGCACCGGCGTCAGGCTACGCTCTCCTATGCCGCCAGGGCCTTTTTGCGCACGGTGCGGACGCTGGCCAAGGAGCAGGGACCGCCGTTTTACTACCATGTGGAGCCGCTGGGCTGAGAGGGCTGCTACGGCCGGCGGAAACCGCGGTGAGCGAAGCCAAGCGCCCGTTTGGATTCCGGCGCGTCTATAAGCTCAGATCGTGCCGGCGCAAGGCGCGGCGAGGAGGCCGGCGGAACCAGTTGACTCCACGGACCGCCTCGGCCATTTACAATTCTGAAAGCGGAGCCCGGCTCGAACCGGCGCGCCGGAATCGACAAGCTCGTTGCCAGCCGGACGGTTGGGCAGTCGTGAGGTTCAGGACCGAATGAAGAAGATCGCTTTAGTTGCATTCCTGCTGGCCGTGTGCGCGGCCGCGGGCCGCGCTCAGGAAAGCCGCCAGGACATCAGCATCAGCGGCACAACCCTGATCGAACCGTTCATTGCCTCGTCCACCGACGTTCAGGTTCACTCCACGACGGCCTATGGCGCGTTGGCCAGCTACCGTTTCATGCTGACGCCATCGAACGCCTTCGAGGGCAACTACGGGATTACCTACCAGAACAAGATCAACTACGCCGAACCCAATCTTGGACCGCTCGGCGTCACCATTTTGACCCGCACCCAGGAGATCTCCGGCGCGTTCGTGCACACCTTCTTTTTCCGCAAGTACAACCCCTTTGTCGAAGTCGGGCCGGGAGCCATGATCTTCCTGCCGATCGTCAACACCGGCACCACGGTATTGGGCGCCAAGCAGCAGACCGAGGTGGGGGGAATGTACGGGGCCGGGTTTGCCTACGAGATCAGCCCCAGCTTCGACATTCGCGCCGAATATCGCGGGTTTGTCACCAAGGTTCCCACTTTTGGCGACCCCGGCGGCTACAAGTTCGACACCAACAAGTGGTACAACATCTTCACCCCGGCCGTCGGCGTGGCCTATCACTTCTAGAGCGGAACCAGGGTTACCGTGTCCTGTCTAATCTTGTGAAGGGTCGCCGCTCCCTGCTGGTCGCGTCGGCTTGAGAGTTGCGGCTTCGGGATACAGCGTCCCTGGTTCCGCTGTAAGACCGCCGATTCGGGGTTGACCGGCGCGGCAGCGAGAAGGGACGGGCCGTAGCCGGTCCCTTTTCTGTCGTTGAATCCTGCCCGGAATCCATTCCATTTAAGGCTTTATGCGCCGGGCTCTCGCTCCTGGCGCGCCTCCGGATAGCGTCCCAGTTCCTTGACCATGATGCAATGAGGGCGCAGCGCCTCAATGGCGCGCGAACCCTCTTCGGGGGAGCGAATCTGGCAATCCACGTAAAAGATATACTCCCAGGGCTTGCCGTGGACCGGGCGGGACTCGATCTTGGTCATATTGGTGCCGATGCCTGAAATGCCGTTCAGCGCGCGAACCAGGGTCCAAGGTCTGTCTTCCACGGAAAAGGCGAGGCTGATCTTGTTCGCCTCGGGATCGGCAACGGCATCCGCGGCGCGGCGGACCAGGAAGAAGCGGGTGTAATTCTCCGGGTTGTCCTCGATGCCGGCTTGGAGCACCTGCGCCCCGTAGTAGTGGGCCGCGGCTTCGCTGGCGATGGCCCCGGCATGGCGGTCGCGCAACTCAACCAGTTGCTTGACGCTGCCGGCGGTGTCGTAGAAGGCGCAGGCCTGCATTCCGGGGTGCCCGGCAAGGAACCGCCGGCATTGCGCCAGGGCTACGGGATGCGAGAAGACGCGGTCGATCTTGCCGATCGAGGCGCCGGAGATGGCGATCAGGTTGTGGCGGATGCGCAGAAGCGTCTCGCGCTGGACTTGCACGTCGTGGGCCAGAAGCAGGTCGAAGTGCTCCAGAACCGAGCCGGCCAGGCTGTTCTCAATGGGAATGACGGCGGCCTCCACGGTTCCGTCCACGAGCGCGGCAAAGGCGTCGGTAGAGAGCGCGCAGGGAACGATGGCGGCGCCGGGGACGAGCTTGAGCGCCGCCTCGTGGCTGAACGAGCCGGGTTCTCCCTGGATGGCAATCTTCATTCCGGCGCCATGTGCTTCTATCGGTATCTGCGGGGCGGACGCCGCGGAGGCGCCTTGCGTCGCGTGCCTTCTGGCGCTATACCACAGCCCGATCGGAGTTTCGTCGGGAGCTTGGTCAGGGGATTCGTTTGCGGGCATGAGATTCAACTCCGCAGCCACAGATCGGCTGCAACAAAGGCCAGAAAGACGGTGGCGATGACGCCGTTCATGGTGAAGAAGGCGGCATTGAGACGGCGCAGATCATGGGGAGAAACCAGCGAGTGTTCATAGGCCAGCAGCAGGCCAGCGGCGGCGATGCCGGCCCAGCCGAGTGTACGAAAATGAAACAGTACGCCGAACCAGATAAGCAATGCCACCATAGCCAGGTGCAGGGCGCGAGCGGTCCAGATGGCGGCGGGAATGCCGGCGCTCTGGGGCAGGCTGTGGAGGCCTGCGGCGCGGTCGTGCTCGCAGTCCTGGCAGGCGTAGAGCACGTCGAAGCCGCCCGCCCACAGGGTGACGGCCGCGGTGAGCACCAGGATGCGGGGATCGAGCGAGCCGCGAACGGCGATCCAGGCCGCCGCGGGCGCCAGGCCGAGAGCCAGGCCCAGGCCCAGGTGCGACCAGCGGGTGACGCGCTTCAGGTAGCTGTAGCCCAGCAGCACCGCCAGCGCCAGCGGCGACAGATAAAGCGTGAGGCGGTTGAGCCGGGCGGCGGCCAGCACAAAGACTAGCGCGGCGAGAATCGTGAAACCGAGGACGAACTGGCGCGAGAGCAGGCCGGCGGGAATGGCGCGGGCGCGGGTGCGGGGATTGGCGGCGTCCAGGTCGGCATCGGCCCAGCGGTTGAAGGCCATGGCCGCGGAGCGGGCGGCAACCATGGCCACCAGAATCCACCCCAGCGTCCGCCAGCCCGGCAACCCGTTCGCGGCCAGCAGCACCGCCGTCAGCGCAAACGGCAGCGCGAAGATGGAGTGCTCCCACTTGATCATCTCCAGCGTGGTGCGCGCCTTGGACCAGAGACTTGGCATGGGCTCGTGAATTAGTTTACTTGAGGGGCGGAGGGGGAAGCATTCGGCCTTTGTTCTCCGGCCAAGGCCGCCTCCGGGCCGATAGGTTCTAGGGAATGAAAGCACAAGAAACTGCACACAGCGCGGGGTGAATTGAGATATATTTGCTCCTGCCGGAAGAGCGACAGAGATTCCGGACGAAGGAGGAAATGTGAAAATCAGCAAGACTGCAAGCATGGTTGGGATGCTCTTGTGCCTGGGATCGCTGAGCCTGATGGCTCAGACCGTTCGGATTGGAGGAGAGTCGTTGCGGGCCAACGGGGAAGTTGCCAAGGGCTTTCAATACACGGGTGCGTGCCCTGTCAATCTGCAATTCGGCTGGGGTCTGATCGGTACTGGACCGACCACGGTGACTTATCGTTTTGTCCGCAACGACGGCGGCCATTCCGCCAACTCACAGAGTGTCGATATTCCGCAGGCCAATCGCTCCGTGCCGGTTTACGAGACGTGGCGCCTGGGCGCGAATACACCGCAGTTTGCCAGTTACACCGGCTGGGTGAAGCTCATCATCGAGTCTCCCAATCCACTCGAGGGGAAGATCGGATTCACCATTCATTGCCAGTAGGGAACCAGTAGATGAATGGATGGCCGCCGGTCTGCATCGGCGGAATGGCCTGCGCGACGGCCCGATTGAAGCCGTCCGGTTCGCGCGCTGTCACTTCAGCAGCGGCGGCGGAACTGGTGAATCGGATGGCGGCTAGCCGCGGGCTTCCGCTTCTTCCACTGTGGCGGCGAGGGGAATGACCGAGTCCACCTTGGTCAGCTTGAACAGTTCCATGACGCGGGGGTTCACGCCGGCGACGATCAGGCGGACGCCTTTGCGCCCGCAATGAACGTAGTGGTTGATGACCAGACCCATGCCGGCCGAATCCATGTAGGGAACGGCGCTGAGGTCGAGGATGGTGAGGGGCGGCGGCTCGGCGTTGCGCAACTGCGATTGGAAATCGAACAGATTGCGCAGGGTGAGGGGGCCGCAGAGGCGGAAGATCAGCGTGCCGGGAGTCTTGCCTTCTTCCTGTGCGATGGTCAGAGGGTCGTCGATGGCCATGGTGGGATAAGTGTAAGGAATAAAACGCGCCTTGTCGTTACAGATGTGTGAATGTCGAGAAAGATTGCGTCTGGGACGCGATGGGCACCCTTGGTTTGCCGGGGGCGCAATGGCGCGGCCACGGAGAGGGATTCTCCGTGGCCGGGTGAACCGTCTGTGAGCCGATCGAGCCTTACTGCGTGGCGGCCTGCTTCTGCACTTCGGAAGGCTGGTTGGCGACCTGCAGGTAGTTCTTCACGCTGAAGACGCCGGGAACGCCGTTGGCGCGGATGTAGGCCAGGTTCTTGTCGCCCTGGCTGTCGACAACGCCATAGAGCTCGACGTGGCCGTTCTGCACCGAGATGCGGATGGTCTTGGCGGGGTCCATGGCGTACTTGTTCAGGGCCCCGTATCCGTAGATGGCGTGGGCCACTTCCATCCGGATCCGGTCGTCCATGAAGGAGGCGGGATCGACCTCGATCTCGTCAACTACGTCCTTGACGCCGGGACAGGTGCTGACCAGGCCCAGCGCGGAGTCCCTGGCCGGGTAGTTGAGCGCGTGACCGCCGAGGGTGGCGACGCCGTTTTGGACCTTCACGCTGATGGCGTCGAAGACGTTCCCATAGCCGACCTGATCGTACTCCAGCTCTTCGGCCAGCTTTGCCTCCAGCTGGGAGTCCGGAACGCTGGGGCCGGCGACCTCGATCAGGTTGCGCACGGCGGTGACCCCCCTGGCCTTGCGGACGCGCTTCTCGGCGTCGGCTTTGTACTCGTAGAGGTCCACGGCTCCGGTGAGCGTGGCGATGCCGTTGTTTAGGGCCACTTTCACGTCGCGAAATTGTTTGTGGCTGAGCCGGGCCGCGGCGTCGCTGGCTGCGGGGCTGGCCGGTTGGGCCTGCGCGCCGGGGGCGGCCGACGCGGCTTGGGGAAGGCCAAAAAGGGCCGCGGCAAAAGCGGCCGCGAGCAGTGCTGTCCGGGTATTGCGCATTGTTTGTGTCATGACTGACTCCTCCTTGGGGATGGAGAAAACTCCTGCGGCAACTATCCGGCCCCGGCAGTTTCCCAGGTCAAAAACTGAACCCTGGGCATCCGCCTGGCCGTCATCCAAGTCTCTCCGCCGCGGCGGACGAGGCTCAGAACGCCCGGCCGGGTTGCCGTTCGTGGGGTTAGACACGGGCCTACGGGAAAGGTTGCGCGCGGCTGTCTCCCGATTTGGCCGCAACGGAACGAAACGCAGGTCCTTCGACTCGGTCGCCGTGGCGACCTTCGCTCAGGATGACAGGCGAGGGTGGGGCACCCGGCGCCTTGCTGATCCCCAATCCCTGACCCCTGATCTCTGACCCCTGATCTCTGACCCCTTACCGGTATCGGCGAGTGGCCTTGACGACCATGGAGAATACGCCGGATTCGTCCCGGGCCACGAGCAGGGAGACGTGGCGGTTGATGGCGACTTCGGCCTGGATCAACTGCTGGCTGGTGGTGTTGACGTTGGTGGCGTAGGTGAGGGTGACGTAACGGCTCAATTGCTCCTCGACGATGATGCGGGAGGTGGAGTTGCCGAGGGCGCCGAGGTAGTTGGGGTCGAGCTTGACGCTGCCGGCGCCGAAGAGCTTCTGCACGCGGCTGCTGACGGTGGCGTTGAGGGCTCCGCCGAGCAGTGCATCGGTGGTGGGATTGGAGAGGGCCTGCTCCTGCTGCTGGGTATAGAGGCGCTGCTGGTTCTCGGTGCGGCCCAGAGCCAGCAGGGCGACGACGTCGGCCTCGGGCAGCGGGGGATCGCTGCGCCAGGTGATGGCCGGATTCTGGAGCGTTCCGTGCAGGCCGAGAGTAATGTCATAGTCTTCAACGCGAGCGGTGGCGCTGAGGTCGATGGAGGGCTCAATTCGGACCGGGTTGGAGAAGAAGATGTCGCCGCGCTGGAGCTCGTAGCGGGTTCCGGCGATGAGCGCGTTACCCTCGGTGATGGAGACGCGGCCCAGCAGCGAGGGTGAGGCGACGGTGCCGCGCAGGCGCAGGTCCACGTTGCCGGCCAGCTTGGCGTAGGCGTTCTGGAAGTTCAACTGCGGCGAGGAGACCACATGCACGTCGAGGTGGATGTGGTTGGAGGGCGCGTCCGGAGGCGCAATGGTCTGCACGGCGTTGGCCTGCGCGGCCAGGGCGGCAATGTCCAGGTCGGGACTGACCGAGAAGCGGGTGATGAGCACGTCGCCCGCGAGCAGCAGATTGTTTTGCGAGCCTTGCAGGCGCAGCGTGGCGTCGGCCAGGGAGCTGACGCCGGGCGGATAGCGGATGCGAATGCCCTTGCCGGTGACCGAGAGGTCGGCGTAGATGCCGCGCTCGTAGGCCAGGAAGCCGGCCACGCTCAGCAGTCCGCCGCCGCTCATGGCGGTCAGCGACTTGACCTCCAGGCGGTTTTGATTGAATTCGAGCGTGCCGTGCAACTGGCTGAGGCCGTTGGGAATATCTTCCAGCGAAAGAGACCCGTTCTGGAAGTCGATGCGTCCCTGCAAACCGGGATTGCTCAACGGGCCGTGGGCTTCGACCTGGAAGGTGGTGGTTCCGCTGGCGGTCAGGTCGGGATCGAGGGTCTCGGCCAGCTTGAGGCTGATGGAGCCGCTGGCGGCAAAGTCCAGTTGCCGCTTCTCCTTCAGGTCCAGGCTGCCCTGGGCTCGCAGGTCGGTCTCCTCGCCGGTGACGTGCAGCGGATCGAGATGAACGCGGGCATTGGCCAAGGTGGCGTGGACGCCGCCCTGGCTGGCAAGATGGACGCCGGTAACGGTGACCGCCAACTGGTCGAGCCGGGCCTCGCCGCGTAGCTCCGCGGGGCGCGCCAAGGGGCCCTCGAGGGTGACGGTGCCGGCCAGCGCGGACTCCCCGGTAAGGGCCTCGACGTGGGCCATCTTCAGCAGGGCGCCGATGTTGAAACGGGAGAATACCAGCTCGGCCTCTGTAACGTTGTCCCCGTTCAGCGCGGTCTGGCCGTGGAGGTTCACTTCAGCGCCCTCCAGCCGGGTGGTTGCATTGTAGGTGACGGTGCGGTTGGCGGTATGGGCCGCCAGTTCCAGGCCGCCGAGCGGCTCTCCGGCCAGGGCCAGCGGGCTGAGCGTGGCGTGGGCCTCCAGACGGGGATCGTCGAGCGTGCCCGAGCCGAGCACGGAGAAGCCCAGCTTGCCGGTAACGTCGAGCCCTTGACGGCGCAGAGCCTGTATCTTGGCCACATCGATGGCTGTGCCCTTGGCGTCCACCTGAAAACGGCTGGATTTGAGGTCGTAGCTGCCCGTGGCGGAGAGACTTCCAGCCGGCGCGCTGGCGGCCACCGAGGCCAGCTTGAGCAGGCTGCTTTCCATTGTCCCCTGGGCCCGGATGCGCGTGACCGGCTCGCCGTAGACACTGCCGCCGTCCAACTCGGCCCATCCGGAAGCGCCAAGGGCATGAAGAGGCCCGTCGAGCTGGAGTTCGGCGTCGAGCGTGCCGGTGAGCGGCAGACTCCGGCCGGTCAGAGTGAGCAGATCGTCGAGGTCAACCTTGGCGGCGCGGAGGCGCAGGCGCAGCACGGAGTTGGCGTCGAAGGCCGGCTCTCGCGCGGGAGTTGCGTCCAGCGTTCCGTCCAGGGCGATCACGGCATCTCCACGGCGCAGCAGACCGTGTTGAATGACGACGCGCTCAGCCTTGTAGCTGCCGGCGGCCTCGACCGAATCGAAGCGGACGGCTTGGGGCGTGCCGGCCTGGGCCGCGCCAGCCTGGCTGGAATTGCGGTTGGGCAGGGGCGGCATTTCGACGGCCAGCTTCGTAGCCTTCACGTTGCCCGCCAGGCGCGGATCGGCGAGCGAGCCGGTCCACGATCCGTGGAAGTCGCCCTGACCATTCAGAGCGATCGGCAGCGCCGCGACGCCGGTCTTCCCATTGCGCTTCAAGCCCAGGTCGCGGAGCGTGGCGTCGAACTCACCGAGGTTGCGCGAATGGAAATCGACGGCAAAAGCCGAGGCGCTGGTGAGCGGGTAAGCGCCCAGATGGCCGTGGGCCTCCAACTCGCTGGCGGGAGTGCGCAACTCCAGCTTGCGCAGATCGACGCCGCCGTCGCGCTGGGTATAGGTGGCATCGACCGAGCCGCTGGCCGCGACCTCACCCGGCGCCGGCTGTTCGGGCGGGTCGAGGCTGAGCGTGGCGGCGACAGCTACGGTCCGTGCGTCGCCGTTGGACCACGTGGCAATGGCCTGACCGTCGATGCGGGTGTCCAGGCCCAGGCGCTGAAAGGGCGGCTGGCCCACCATATCGAGAAGCGTGTCCAGCGAGACGTCTTTGAACCGGGCCGTCACCTTGCCGTTGACCGGGATTTCAATGGGGGGGGGATGAAGCGGAGCTGCCGGGACCGCGGCTCGTTTTCCCACATTGCGGGGCTTGCCGGCGGTTGCGTTTGCCGGCTCGATGGTTGCCTCTCCGGGGATGGAGGGCAGCCAGGGGGCAAGCGCAACCTCGCCTTCCAGTTGCCCGCCCTGGCGGAGACGCGCAATGATCGACCGGATCAGCAACTGCTCCGGATCGGCATGAACCTGCGCATCCAGCCGGATGCCGGTGGCGGCCACACCGGTTCCAATGTAGGCGCCGCCGTCGATGTGAATGCTTCCATCGGCGCGGAATTCTCCCGACTCGCCGGCGCCGGTCAGGTCAAGATGGGCTATGCCTTCCGGGGCAAACGGATAGCCGAAGACCGGGTCCAGGAGCTTCATATCCAGATCGCCCACGGCTCTGGCCTGCCAGCGGGGATGGGCAAAATCGTCGAGCGTGGCGGAGACCTCCAGGCTATGGTCCATGGCTCCGTGGGCCGTGGAGGTGATGCGCAGCGAACGGAGAAAGGCCGCCGTTCGCGTCAGGTCCAGCGTGGCCTGGAAGTGTCCTTCGACAGGCCGCGCCGTGCCCCGCGTCAGGTTCAGATCGGCGGCTCCGGCCTCGATATGGAAGCTCTCCGGCCACCCCACGGACGAGGACCTGTCCGCGGGGACCCCGGCGGGCAGGTAGCCCATGAGCAGGAAGACATCGCTGGCGTCGAAGTCGAGCGGAATGAAACGGTTCTGAAAGTCGAAGGCGGCGGCGCGGTTCTCGTAGTGGAGAACCCCCTGGCGGACTGAAACGCGGCCTGCCTGGACGTCGAACAGAGTATCGAGCGCGGATTTGCCCGGTTTGCGGGGCTTGCGCGGCCGGGGCTGGTTGGTGGAACCGTCGGGATAGACGATGAGGTGGAATGCGGGGCGGGAAACCTCGAGATCGCGGAGCAGAATGCGCGGGCTCCAGAGACCGAGGATGCCGATCCGCGCCCGCAGCCGTTCGGCCTGGGCGTAGGGAGCCTCGCCGGGGGCTTCGCGGCCGTGAATGACCAATCCGCGGGCATCGGCCTGGAGATTGAGCAGCCGCCAGTGAAAGGAGGCAATCTCGACGCGCCCGCCGGTCGCTCGTTCCAGATAAGCGACAAGACGCTCCCGCACAAAGCCCTCGAATAAGGAAGAACTGACGGCGAAGTAGAGGCACATGGCGGAAACTGCCAGCAGAACCGCCCCGGCGGCCACGGCAAGAGGAAGATGGCGGAGGAAGAATCGCCGCAGGCGGCGCGGCGCGCGGCGCTGGGGCGGCTCGGGAGGGACCGGAAGGGCGGATTCTCGCTCGCTCATTGGCTTCCGTCTCCCATGCCGTTCCTGGGACCGCCTTGCGGGCTGCTCGGGGCCTCGGGGGTAGCGAGCTCCGGGTCAAGGATCTCGACTTCCCCCTCCTCGCGCAGCTTTGTGAGCCAGTCGCCGAAGAGCGCGTTCACCTGCCGCTGGAGCAGTATCTCCTGAATGCGCGGGGCCACCTCGTCCAGCGGCGGAACGGCTTCGCCCTTGGCGTACTGAGGCAGCAGCGTTTGCCGGTAGTAGGTTTCGATCTCCGGTGGAGAGATGTGAATCTCCTGGCGAAAGCGCTGTTCGATGAAGCGCAGAATCCCGATCCGGTTGCGCAGATAGCTCTCGACCCGCTCCGGCCGGAGACCATTTGCGGCCAGAAATGCCTTCCATCCGGCCTCCGAGGAGCAGTTCTGGTGAACGCACGCCGGGAGTTGCCGGCGAATCTCCGCCAGGCGGGCGTCGACTTCGGCCTGCGTGGCTTCGGCGGTCTGCGCGTCCTGCTGGCGAAACTGCTGCTGAATCAGCGCCCGGGCGATCAACTGCTCGAGAGCCATCTTGCGGGTAAGAACGCCAAGCCCGGCGTGGCCGGAGTCGAGAACCGAGAGCCGGATCTCTTCGTCCAGGTCGCTGTCCATAATGGCGTAGTTGTTGACGACGGCCACCACGCGGTCCAGCACGGCCGGGCCGGCGGACGGTGAGGCTTGCGCCCATGCCGGAGCCGGGCCCCCCGCGGCGGCCAGGCATGCGAACAGACAGGCCGCCAGGCTGCCCAGCAAGGGCGCATTGTTGAGCCGGAATGGAAACCGATAGCGCATCAGAAGGTCTGTCCCAGGCTGAAGAAGAAGTTGAAGTGGCCGGCATGGCCCACATAGCTGTCGGCAGGATTCCAATTCGCGATCGAGTAGTTGTAAATCACGGGATACATGGGCGGATTCAGGTTATAGCTGAAATCCAGCCGGATGGGTCCCGCCGGTGTGTGGTAGCGCAAACCCGCTCCAGGCGCGTGAGAAAAGTAGTTGAAGCTGCACTCGCCTTGCCAGCCGGTCGAGGTCACGGGGCCGGGCGGGGGCTGATCGGGGTTCTTGGGGTTGACGATGTTCAGGTTTTCGCAGGTCTCGCGGTCGGGTTGGCGAACCCTTAGGGCGCTGGCCCAGGCATCAGAAGCGTTGGCAAAGACGTTGCCCATATCGTGGAAGAGCACCAGGCTGAGCGAATCGCCGAGCCAGGGAAGCGTGGCTGGCGGCAGGCGCAACTCGGTGCTGTTGAGCAGCGCGCCCGCGCCGCCGACGGGGTAGCCGGTCTCGGGATCGCGGGGACCGGCCGCATTCTGAGAGAAGCCGCGCAGCGAGGCGGCTCCCCCGGCGTAGAGCCGCTCGGGCAGCGGGATCAGTTCTGCATCGCTGCCGCCGAAGGCCCGCTCCTGGCCGTAGCGCGTGTTGCGCGCGAGCACGAACTTGCCTTTGTCGAAGGCGTAATAGCTGGAGTTGGAGGCGTCGAGGCGGTTGAACCCGGCCTGGGCGCCGAAGGCCTTGCCGGAGAGGAATTCCTGAAAGCTGGTGTAGGTGCCGCGGTGGGCATCGAGGGGCGAGTCACGGGTATCGCGAATCCAGGTGAGGGCCGGACCCGCCACGCGCACCGCCGTGGACAGCTGGGCTATTTCGCCAGGAGCCACCTGAAGGCTGTTTGCCTCCACCTTGACGCGGCGGAAGTTGAATTCATAGACAAAAGTGTTGGCTCTGGAGAAGGCGGACCCGGGTGAATTGAAGCGCTCGGTCCAGCGCAATCCGCCGTCCAGCTTGGAGGCCACGTAGGTGGTCACGTCCAGGCTGTTGGCGTAGCCGCCGGAGAAGGCGAGGCCGAAGTTCCGGCTGCCTTCGAAGTGCGGAATCTGGAAGAGCAGGTTGAGCTTCTGTTCGAGCAACCCATAGGTGCCCTGCAACGAGGCCGACTGCTCCCTGCCGAACAGGTTGTTGCGGGTGATGTCGGCCACCACGCGGGGGCTGACCCCGGTTTTGCCGTTGGGATTGCAAGTGGCGCCACTGGCGATGATGCCGCCGCAGTTGTACTGCGGCGTTCCGGTCTGCGCCTCGAATCCGAACCCATAAGTCAAGGCCCAGCGCCTTGCTTCCACCGCCTGCAGCAAAACCGTTTTGTAAGCCTCGCCGCCGGTGGGGTTCTCGATCGCCGTATCGATCTCGTTGAAGAGAGCGAACTCATACAGGTTGCGCTGCGTTTCCATGAGAGCGGTTTCGTTGAGCGGGTCGCCGGGGTGCAGCGTGATCGCCCGCGCCACCGTTTCAGGGCGCGTGAAATGCAGCCCGGTGAGCAGCACATTGCGCACAAAAGTCTGCGGTCCCTCGGTGATATGGAAGACCACGTCCACCTTGCTCGGGTCAGCCTGCTCAGCCTGCTGGCTCACATCGACCTGCACCATGCGAAACCCGCGGCTCATATAGCCGGTTAGCAGCGCGTCGCGGTCCCCGGCCAGGTTCTGGGGCGAAAGCAATTGGCCCGCCGTGGTATTCAGCAGGAGCGAAAGCTGCTTGGGATCCGCATTCTCGACTCCCTCCAGCCGCACCGCGCCCACCCGCTGTTGTTCGCCCTCCTGGATGCGGTAGACCACGGCCAGCGGGGCCGTCTGCCGGCGGAGCGACGAGCTGGACGCCTGAACGCCGCCGGCGGCGTAGCTGCCTGCGGGAAAGCCGGCGTCTGCCGCACTGGTTTCAGGGGTACTGGTCTCGGCCGTGATCTTCACCTTGGAGAAGCCGTTGTTCTGATAGACGGATTGCAGCGCGCTAACGTCGGCGGAGACCAGCGCCTGGCTGTAGGCGCCGTGGCGGTCGATCGCATCGGCGGCACGAACGCTGAGAAGCTGCTTGAGCGTGGCCGAGTCGAAGTAGCGGTTTCCGGCCACCGAGACGCGCTCGACCCGGCGGCGCGGCCCCAGCCGCACCCTATAAAGGATGACAACCTTCTCGGCGCTGGTGGATTGCACCTCGTGATCCACCTTCACGTCGAAGTAACCCTGGCGCTGGTAGTAATTTCGCAGCCGGCGATTGCCCTCGTTCAGCAGGTCGTCGTCCACGGTCCCCTCCTCGAAGATGGGAATCACGCGCTTAACCCGCTCCGCGCCCATGCTGGCGCCTTCCACCAGCACCTTCACCTGGGGGCCCTGGCTGGCGGTGAAGCGGAAGCCGGTTCGCTTGGCGTCCGCGGCGTACTGCTCGGACTCCAGCTTGATCTCGGCTTCCAGGCGCTCCTCGCCCTGGTAGTGCTTCAGCACTCCGGTCAAGGCGCGGTTGGCGGTATCGTGGTCCACGCGGGCGCCGGATCTCAAGTGGGCGTGGCGGCGGAATTCGTCGGCGCTCATCCCGGAGTCGCCAGTGACCTGGACCGCGCCCACGCGCGCCTGCGTGCCGGAGACCACGTGAAACGCGACGTCCACAAGCTGTTCTTCAGGATGCGGCGTCAAGGTCTGCGAGATCGCCGCTTCGTGGAAGCCGCCTTCCGCCAGGATGCCACGCATCTGTTCCAGCGCCAGGCTGAGTTTGGCGGGAGTAAAGCGCGTGCCGGGCTGGAGCTGGCTCCCGCGCTCCAGCTGCGTATTCATCGTGGCGCCCTTGGCCCCGTCCACGCTGATCGTTCCGATGAAGGTGCGCGGCTTGCCCTGGAAGACGAGGGCCACGCCGTCCTGCCGGCGCTCGCCCTCCACCTGGATGGTTTCGAAGAGGCCGGTCGCAAAGAGCTGGCGCAGGCTCCTCTTCAGCTCTTCCGGGCTGAGCGGCGCTCCCACGGCCTGGGCAAGATGGCCTGGCAGCGGGGCAAGACGGCCTTCGGCAACCCCCTGGAAGGAGATGCGCCGCACCGGCAAACCCTCCCACTGCGCCAGAGGATCGGATGACGCCCGCGCCGCCGAATCGCCCCCCGCGCCGGAAGCGCCGGGGCCGCTCGCGGGAGTCTGGCCCCAGCCGCCAATTCCGCCCGAGACTGCGAAGACGAGAAGGCAGGCCAGGAGAATGCCGTACCCCGGCCGCCGGCCGCATTCGCGCACCGGCTTTCGACCCCAGCGGCGAAACGGACGCCCTCTGGACGCCGCTGGAGACCACGCCTTTGCCTTCAAGACCATATCTTCCAAGAATACGGGGAGCCGCGCCCCGCTGCTCCACCAGGCTCCTTTCGCCGGTGGCCGGCGGTCGCTGCTCCTCACTCCCTGTTCCCTGTCCCTCTATACTAACCAGGAAAGAAGGCTGGCGCGGCAGCGCCCCGCTGGCAGTGCGATCCCCAAGGAAGCGCATGCCTCAATCGAGTTCCCCAACGCAGCCGCTCGATCCGGCTCAGCCCGGTCCGGCTCCCCCGGCCTCGGCTGCGGAAGCGCCCGCTTCGCTTCCCGGCCCTCCCTCGCCGCCGTCTGCGCGCGCCGCTTCACCCAATCCAATGGAGGACGTGGCGCTGGCTCGCGCCCAGGCCGGAGACCATCAGGCCTTCGCCCAGCTCTACTCCTTGCACAAAAGGCGCATTTACTCCTTGTGCCTGCGGATGGTAGGCAATCTTGCGGAAGCCGAAGACCTGACCCAGGAGGCGTTTCTTCAGTTGCATCGCAGGATTGCCACCTTTCGCGGCGACTCGGCCTTCTCCACCTGGCTGCACCGGCTGGCCATCAATGTCGTGCTGATGCATCTGCGCAAGAAGGGCCTGGCGGTGGTTTCCTTGGATGAAGCTATGGAACCCGCGCAGGAGGAACGCGCCGGGCGCAGCTTCGGCGCTCCCGACCTCGCCTTGTCCGGCGCCATCGACCGTATGGCCCTGGAGCGCGCCATCGCCAGTCTGCCGGCCGGCTATCGCCTCATCTTTGTACTTCACGACATCGAGGGCTACGAGCACAACGAGATTGCCTCCATGCTCGACTGCTCGATCGGCAACAGCAAGTCCCAGTTGCACAAGGCGCGGCTCAAGCTGCGCGATGCCCTGCGCATCCATTCCCGGCAGGAGGCTCGGCGATGACCGAAGACGCCAACAATCCGAGCTGCGCCGCGTTCCAGGCCCGGTTGCCGGAGCTGATCGGCTCGGGCGAGAATATCGCCAACGATCCCCATCTCCAGAGCTGCGAGCTTTGCCGCGCCCTGCTCGCCGACCTGGTCACCATCGCCGAGGCCGCCCGCCAGTTGTTCCCCATCGTGGAACCGCCGGATCGCCTGTGGGAGCAGATCGAATCGGCGATCAGGAATGAGGAGGGCGGTTCCGGTTTGGGCTGACGCGGCCGCCGCCCTTGGCGGGGAGCGCGCGTTGCCGATCCGTGTGGCGCCGTTCCCCTGCGGCAAAACCAGCCTCCGGCCGTCCCGGCTTTGCTCACCTTCCCGCGGCTTTTGGCCGATACACCTTTCGAGCATCTGTGCATCCAAGCTGGCAGCGAACCGCTCAGGCCGCGGGCCGCTTGAACGTCCCTCGGGCAAAGATAGCGCCGGCTGCCAGGGCGCGGCAGGGGGAACCTTGCGCTCCGCGTGGCCGTATCAACACAGGCGCGCGGAGAGATGCGGCCGCGAGTCCAGTGGGAAGGGAGAGACCGCCAGGGAGATTCTTGGAACTTTTCGAAGCCTGCGCCGTCTAATGAAGGAAAGTTGATACGAGGACACTCAATGCCAAACCAGCCTTCCATTCCGCCCCCTGCCAAGAACCCGCCGGGAAAGCCCACCCCCGGAGTACGCAGGATCCCCGTCCTGCCGGTGCGAGACACGGTCTTGTTTCCCCATGCCGTTCTGCCGCTGACGGTCGGCCGGGAGAGCTCCATCCAGTTGATCGAGTCGCTGGGCGAGGAGCGGACCATCGTGGTGGCGGCCCAGATCGATCCCCGGCTGGATTCCCCCAAGCCGGCCGACCTACACGCGGTGGGAACTCTGGCCACCGTGCACAAGGTGGTGCGCATGCCCAACCAGAGCCGGTTCGTCTTCACCGAAGGTATAGAGCGCGTGCGGCTCCTGCGCTACGCGCAGACCGGGCCGTTCATGGTGGCCGAGGTCGAGACCCTGGAGGACGTGCAACCGGCCTCCACGGCGGGCGTCGAAGCCCTGGTGCGCAACGTGATCGGACAGTTTCAGCAGATCGTTGCCGAGTCGCAGACGCTCTCCGACGAGCTGAGGACGATTGCCGCCAATATCGAGGAGCCGAGCAAGATGGTGGACTTTGTGGCCTCCTCGCTGCCTTTTCTGACCACCGACGACAAGCAGCAACTGCTGGAGACGGCCGGCATTGTCGACCGGCTGGAGCTGGTCAATAAGCACCTGGCCAAGGAGATCGAGGTGCAGCAGTTGCGCGCCAAGATCCAGACCGAGGTGCAGGACCAGGTACAGCAGTCGCAGCGCGACTACTATCTGCGCGAGCAGCTCAAAGCTATCCAGAAGGAACTGGGCGAAGTGGACGAGGGCCAGCGCGAGATCGAGGATCTGCGCCAGAGGATCGAAGCCGCCGGGATGCCGGACGACGTGAAGAAGGAGGCGGTGAAGGAGTTGACGCGGCTCTCGCGCATGTCTCCCATGGCCGCCGATTACTCGCTCACCCGCAACTACATCGAGTGGCTGGCAATTCTGCCCTGGGCGAGGAGCTCAGGTTCCAAGATCGATATCGGCAAGGCCAAGGAGATTCTGGACGAGGACCACTATGAACTCAGGAAGGTGAAGGACCGGGTTTTGGATTACCTGAGTGTGCTGGGGCTCAAGCCGGATATGAAGGGGCCGATTCTGTGCTTTGTGGGGCCTCCGGGCGTGGGCAAGACCAGCCTGGGCCGGTCGATCGCGCGCGCCTTGGGCCGCAAGTTCCAGCGCGTCTCGCTGGGCGGCATGCACGACGAGGCGGAGATTCGCGGCCATCGCCGCACCTACATTGGCGCTCTTCCCGGCCAGATCATCCAGAGCATCCGCCGCGCCGAGGTCAACGACCCGGTGATCATGCTGGACGAGGTGGATAAGCTGGGCCGCGACTTCCGCGGCGATCCGGCCTCGGCGCTGCTGGAGACCCTCGACCCGGAGCAGAACAACACCTTCCGCGACAACTACCTGGACGTGCAGTTCGACCTGTCGAAGGTGCTCTTCATCTGCACGGCCAACATGCTGGATACCGTTCCGCCGCCGCTGCTGGACAGGATGGAGCTGATCTTCCTGCAGGGCTACAGCGAAGAGGAGAAGGTGCATATCGCCTTCCGCTACCTGATTCCGCGCCAGATCAGGGAGAACGGAATCACGCCCGAGCAGATCGAATTCCCCGAGGATGCGGTGCGCTACGTTGTGCGCCACTACACGCGCGAGGCCGGTGTGCGCAAGCTGGAGCAAATGCTGGGCACGGTCTGCCGGAAAGAGGCGCGGCGGGTGGTCGAGGGCCAAACGGATAAGCTGACGGTGACGCGCGAGGTGCTCAAGGAGTTCCTGGGCGGCATCCAGGTGCGCGTCGAGACCGAAGTCGCGGAGCGGGTGAAGCGCCCCGGCGTGGCCGTGGGGCTGGCATGGACGCCGGCCGGCGGCGACATCCTCTTCATCGAGGCCAACAAGATGAAGGGCAAGGGCAACTTCGCCATGACCGGGCAGATCGGCGAGGTGATGCAGGAGTCGATGCAGGCCGCGCTGTCCTGGGTGCGATCGAACGCGGCGAGCTTGGGGCTCGCCGAGGACTTCACCAAGGAGACGGACCTGCACATTCACGTGCCCGCCGGAGCCATTCCCAAAGACGGTCCGTCGGCCGGAGTGACCATGGCCACGGTGCTCGCATCTCTGCTCACCGATACGCCGGTGCGCCCGCTCACCGCCATGACGGGCGAGATCACGCTCAGCGGCAACGTGCTGCCGGTGGGCGGCATCAAGGAGAAGTTCCTGGCCGCGCGCCGCGCCGGCGTGCAAACCATCATCCTGCCCGCCGAGAACCGCCAGGACGTGGAAGAAGACCTGACCCCGGAGCTGATCGACGGCGTCGCCATCCACTACGCCAGCCGCATCGAGGATGTGCTGGCCGTGGCCCTGCCGCTGCTGAAAGCCCGGCCGGATGCGCGGCCGACCGAAGTTGCGGAGCTGGCGGCGAAAGATTGGGTAGTTCGGTGAGCCTGGCCGGGCGCCCCATCCTTTTCACGTTCTTCGCGGAAAGGATGGGGGCCAGAAAAGCCAATTCAGGGCCGAACTTTATTTTTCCGCAAGCTGGGTTTCAGCTTTGGTCGAAGGCAGCGCTGCCTCCAATGCCGCAAGCCGCTTCTCCAACCGCTGAATGGTCTCCGCCTGCTGTTCGAGGAGCTTGTGCTCCTTCTGTACCTCGTTCAACAGCATGGGCGTCAGCTTCTGATACTGCACGGTTTGAATCTGGCCGTCCGCGTCTTTGACCACCAGGTCGGGATAAACCTCGGCAACCTCTTCGGCGATCAGGCCGTAGTCGACCGGCTTGGAGCCGTCGGCGTAAGGCTGCTTGTAGCGATAAGTTACCGGGCGCAGACGGAGGAGCCCGTCGCTGGCGGCGGCCATATCGCGCACATCTTCCTTGAAGCGAATCGAAGAGTTGACGGTGCCCAGTTGGCCGTAGCCGTTGATGTACACCGGAACCGGGCCGCTGATTGCAACTCCGTCCACTCCAGCGGCATAGAAGGCCGTCTGGGCGCCAAGGGATCCGATGCGGATGACGCCATCGTCGCTTGTCCATCCGTAACTGCCGATGTCGATGTTGTTGCTGGCTCCGGCTGGATTGTAGTAACCGGCCCAGTTTCCAATGCCTATATTGGAAGTTCCGGAATTGTTGCTATAAAGCGCAAAAGAACCGATGCCCACGTTGACTGCTCCGGTGGTGGTGCTAAAGAGCGACGCGTAACCGTTGGCCGTGTTGTAGTCGCCAGAGGTGTTGTTATAGAGCGACTGGTATCCGCTGGCCGTGTTGTCGCTGCCGAAGGTGTTTGCGTAGAGCGACCAGGCGCCGTTGCCTGTGTTGTCATAGCCTGTGGTGGTCCAAGAGAGCGACCAGGCGCCGTTGGCGGTGTTGTCGTTGCCAGAGGTGTTGCCAGAGAGCGACTGGACACCGATGGCCGTGTTTTCGATGCCGATGGTGTTTCTTTGTAGTGACCAGGCGCCGAAAGCTGTGTCGCTATAGCCGGTAGTGTTGGCTTCGAGCGCGCCGCCGCCGACGGCCGTGTCACTGCTCCCTGTTGTGTTGCTATAGAGCGCCCCGGTGCCGAGTTTGGTGTTGTAGCTCTGCGCCTGGGCGGCCATGCTGCCGAGCGTTCCCAGGCACACTGCAAGAATTGCCAAGCCGATGTTTTTCATGAAGCCGATTCTCCTTTTTCCCGAGGGTAGTTTCTGTCGCGGGCCGCGCGGAGCCGCGGTTCAGGGCCGCACGGTGGCGACCGCGGGTGAGGACGACGCACTTGGCAGACAGGCGCAAAAAGCCAGCCTGTCAATAGCACGAAAGTGGGATTTATTAAATTGTAATATAAAACTTAAGCGGCGAAGCAGACACGCAGCAGGATTTTCTTTGAGCGGGCCCGGGCGGCGTCTGCTCCATCTCTCATCCGCCAGGGCAAAGAGACCCGGGATTCGGCTCAGAGCCAACTTTCTGATTCCACGCCAGTTGCCTGCGGCCAGAGCTTCAGGCAGAGAGGCTTCAGGCCTCCCGTCTGCCGTGAGTCCTGGGCGAGGGATGCGCAGATCTGTCTCCGGTTACCGGACGCACCGCGTTTCGATTCGGAGACAAGAGAGGGCCCGGCAGTGCCGGCCCTCACTTCTCCGCAAGCCGGGTTTCGAGCGCCGCGGAAGGCATCGCCGCCCTGAATGCCGTAAGCCGCTGCCCGAGGCGACCGGCTATACTCCCCTTGGTTGAATTCCTTTCCTCCGGAGCGCCCCCATGCCTTCGTCTGCCGTCGATTATGCCCGCCGGAACCACCCCCGCTTTCTGGATGAATTGAAGGCTTTGCTGCGCATCCCTTCCGTCTCCACGCTGCCCGAGCACCAGGGCGACTGCCGTCGCGCCGCCGAGGAATTGGCCGCGGAACTCCAGCGCATCGGCATGGAGAATACGCGGCTGATCGAGACCGAAGGCCATCCGCTGGTCTACGCCGACTGGCTCCATGCCGCGGGCAAGCCGGGGTGGAAGCCAACCGCGCTGATCTATGGACACTATGACGTTCAGCCGCCCGATCCCCTGGACGAGTGGCTGTCTCCGCCCTTCGAGCCAACGGAGCGCGACGGCAACCTCTACGCTCGCGGCGCGGTGGACGACAAGGGCCAGGTGTGGGCGCAGGTGAAGGCGCTGGAGTCGCTGCTTGCCGCGCGCGGCTCGCTGCCGCTGAACGCGCGCGTGCTTTTCGAGGGCGAGGAGGAGGTCGGCGGGGAGGGAATTGCCCGCTTCGTCGCCTCCAAGCCGCCGGAGCTTGCCGCCGACTTTGCTCTGGTCTCCGATACCGAGATGTTCGCGCCCGGCCTGCCCACCCTGTGCGTGGGTTTGCGGGGCATGATTTATACCGAGTTGGAGGTGCGCGGCGCGCGCTCCGATCTGCACTCCGGCATGTACGGCGGCGCGGCGCCGAATCCCTTTGTCGCCATCGCGCAGATACTGGCCCGCCTCAAGGACGAAGAAGGCCGCATCCTCATCCCCGGCTTCTACGACGGCATCGTCCCTCCCAGCCCCGAGGAGCTGGCGGCCTGGCGCAGCCTGCCCTTCGACGAGGAGCAGTACCGCGTCGCCGAGGTGGGGGCGCGGCAACTGGTGGGAGAGCCCGGCTACAGCGTGCTGGAGCGCACCTGGGCGCGGCCCACGCTCGATGTGCACGGCATTCCCGGCGGCTTTACCGGGGCGGGAGCCAAGACGGTGATTCCCGCCAAGGCCGTGGCCAAGGTCTCCATGCGCCTGGTTCCGGGCATGACGCCGGCCAGATCCTTCGCCCTGTACAAGAGCTACGTGGAGCGGATCGCGCCCCCCGGCGTGGAGGTGGAGGCGCGGCTGATTCACTCCGGCGATCCCTGCCTGATTCCCGTCGACAATCCTTATATCCAGGCGGCTACGCGCGCCCTGCGCGAAGTCTGGGGCCGCGAGACGGTCTTCATCCGCTCCGGCGGCTCCATCCCCATCGTCGGCGATTTCGCCCGCTGCCTGGGCCTGCCCAGCGTGATGATGGGCTTCGGCCTGCCCGACGACAGCATTCATGCCCCCAACGAGAAGTTCTGCTTGAAGAACTTCGAGCTGGGCATCGAGTCGCTGATTCGCTTTCTGGAGGAAGCCGGGAGGTAGAAACGGCCGCCCCGGGTCTTCGAATCGAGGTCTGGGGCGCTCGCTGGTCCCCCGTAGGATACTTTTCTGAAAAAAGTTCTTGGTGTACAATATGTGCATACTGTAAGGGCGGTATGAGCTGCGAATGGGATCCTCGCAAGGCTGAGGCAAATTTCAGAAAGCATGGGGGTTCGCTTCTCTGAGGCGGAGCCGGTCTTCGCGGACGATCTTGCGGTTACGAACAAAGACGATGAATCGGACCCCCGTGAGCAGCGGCTTGTGTCGATTGGAACGGGCGTGAAGGGGCGGGTTTTGGTGGTGGTTTACTGCTATCGCGGCAGCAAGATTCGCATCGTCTCCGCACGCCCGGCAGAGGCGCATGAGCGCAAGCAATACGAGGAGAGCAGATGAAGCAGAGTTACGATTTCAGTAAAGGCAAGCGAGGCCGGGTACTCCCGCCCGAGCCGGAGCTGCCCGGCAAGACGCGAATCACGATCCGGCTGGATGAAGATCTGGTGGATTATTTTTTGAAGGAGTCCGGCGCCTACGGCGGGGCAGTGGGTTACCAGACGCTCATCAACCAGGCTCTTCGCCAGCACGTGGAAGGCAAAGCGCCGAAGCTGGAAGAGACACTGCGCCGCGTATTGCGCGAAGAGTTGCGGGTGGCAAGCTGAAGCGCTGCGGAATCCCAGGTCTCAGAATCGAGACCCCACCCGGCATGAGGACGCAGATGAGGAAGATTGAAATACGGAAGCCTTCTGTGAGAAACGACGGCAAAGGAGCAGGCGCAGTTGACCTTAAGGGCATAGATCGTTTATGCATTGTCCCCGATGGTGGCGACGAACTCGCTGCACTTGTCAACGTTGATGAAGACCATGAAGAAGACGAAAATGACCCGCCTCCGTCAAAGGAGGATTTCAGTGATATTGAGGTCGACATAAGGTCGCATCCAATCCCCACTCCAACGACTCTTCTGGTGGACGCGAGAGAGCCGAAGGCGATAGTGAGGATGCTCAGAACGGTCAGCAACCTCGATGTTAAGGTCAAGAGGCTGTCAGTTGGGGACTACGTTGTCGAAGGTTTTCTTGCAATCGAGCGCAAGACTCCGCTCGACTTCGTAGAGTCGGTGATCGGCGACGAGCGCCGTTTATTTCACCAGACCTCGGATCTGCTTGCAAGCGGCCTCAAGCCCATTGTGCTCCTTGAGGGGGACGTCTATGAACAGTGCAGCATGACGGTCAAAAGTGTAGACGGCATGCTTAGCTACTTGGTCATGCGGGGGATCCACCTGATCTATACGAGGTCCATTCGTCACTCGGCCGCAATGATTGCCAAGATCGTCCGCCATACCGTCTATGGCCTTGGCTACCCCGATCCGGTGACCTGTGCGGTTGCTCCCAGGAATCCCCGCCAAGCAGCGGCGTACCTGCTCTCCTGCATCCCCGGCGTCTCCGGGACCTTGGCGAAGCGGTTGATTGACCAGTTCGGCTCGGTCAACGGCGTTTGTAGAGCTACAAGGCAGGAACTGTTATCGATTCATGGCATAGGCGCAACGAAGGCCGACCAGATTATCACCTGCCTTGGGATCCGATCTAGCGATTTGGCGGGTGGCCCAGATCCTTCGCATTTTGGGAACCTAGGAGGGTACCTCAACCACCGGCGGTCGGCCCGCTCTTAAGCCAGCCGTAGGAGCCGGGGTTTCCATCCCTAACCGATAACCGTCAACGGCCATTTTCCACTACTTTTTTCATAAGATTCGCGAAATCGGACCAAGGTAATCGGAGGGTCGGCTTACGCATTGTTCCATCCGCATTCTCCGTTTTGGCGTTTGCGGCCCACCACGCAAATGAACCTTGTCCAATATTGATCGTGCCAAGCTGCGTACCGCGCTTACCACTAGCTTTGTCGAAAACCTTGATCTCGATCCCCGCACTTTTCTTGGTGTTCTTGCCAAGATCGAAGCTCTCCAATAGCGTAACTTCTGCCACATGTTTATCCATTGTGAATTCTGCCCCCTTTCTTCCCCGCGATTGTAGCACTTGACGCTCCGTCCTTCACTTTTCCGGCGAAGGGTGGGGAAACCTGGTACCTTAATCGGTTATGTTGATTAGCAGACCTGGGTCAACCAGCCACGATGAGAGCCGTTCTCGACACTTCCGTAATTGTTTCGGCGATGCGCAGCCGGCACGGCGCCAGCAACCGGCTGCTCCAGTTGGCCTATGCCCGCTCGTTTCAGATGTTGGCCACGCCAGCCCTTTTCCTGGAATATGAGGATGTGCTGGGGCGCGACGAGCAGCGCGCCGTGCATGGCATGTCGCCGGACCGCACAGCTGCTTTCCTGATTGGAATTGCTGCTATCATTGAGCCAGTCAAGGTCTACTACCGCTGGAGACCGCAGATGCAGGACGTGGACGACGAGATGGTGCTCGATGCGGCGATCAATGGGCGCGCGGACGTGATCGTCACGCACAATCTCAGGGATTTTCTTCCTGCCGCTTCGCGGTTCGACCTGCGCGTTGTGAGTCCGGCGAGTTTTGTAGGGGAGGTGCTGCGATGAACAGAGCGACGATTCCGGTCAAGCTGCCTCCCTCCTTGGGAAATGCAGCCCGAAAGCTCGCCGAAGAAGACGGCGTTTCGCTCAACCAATGGGTCTCCCTCGCGGTTGCGCAGAAGATCAGTTCGGTGGAGACCGCCGAGGCATTCTTCAAGCGGAGATCGCAGGGCGGGGAGCAGGTGGATTTCCTGGAGATTCTGCGCAACGCCCCCGACCGGCCACCCGATCCGGGAGATGAACTTGCCTCCGCGAAAGTTCTATAGACGGGATTACGACTCGATTTGAGCGCAGCAACGCGCAAACCACACCTGCGTCCTCCATCGCGTAATCTGATTGCATGGCAACCTTCGATTCCGCCTCCAATCCGGAGCTCTCCGAGGCGCTGGGAGACGTGCTCGCCGAAGAACTGAAGCTACCTGAACCGGATGCGGCGGAGGCCTCCGAACCCATCATCGCCTTCAGCCACGTCGGCATTTCGTTCAATGGCCGGCCGGTTCTGGAGGACGTGAGCTTCTCGGTCGATCGCGGCCAGACGCTCTGCATCCTGGGCCGCAGCGGCGTAGGCAAGTCCGTGGCCCTGAGCATGTTGATGGGCTTTCTGAAGCCGGATTCCGGCTCCATCCGCGTCGAGGGCCAGGAGATCACTGGCCTGAGTGAGAGCGAGATGCAAGCCATTCGCAAGCGCGTGACTATGGTTTTCCAGAACGGCGCTCTCTTCGATTCCCTGAGCGTGCGAGAGAACGTCGCCTTTCCTTTGCGCGAACGTGGCGGCCTCAACGAAGACCAGCTGCAGCAGATGGTGGACCGATTGATCGGCCTGGTGGGCGCGGAAGACGTGGCGGAGGCATTCCCCGCCAGCCTCTCCACCGGGCGCAAAAGGGCTGTGGCCATCGCCCGCGCGCTGGCGGCGCAGCCCGAGGTGGTGCTTTACGACGAGCCAACCACCATGGTGGACCCCATTATCGCCCGCCGCCTGGGAGACCTGATCCAGCGCCTCAAGCGGCAGCTTGGATTTACCAGCATCGTTGTGACGCACGATATGCGGTTTGCCGAACGGCTCGCCGACCGGGTGCTCTTCCTCGATCAGGGCCAAGCGCGGTTCTTCGGACCGCTCCAGGCATTTCTGGCCTCGGCCGACCCTCATGTTCAGCAGTTCTTGACGCTGGACGCCTATGTATTACCTTCGGAATGAATAATTTATCACCTGGTAACCATCGAAGAATAAGATTTTTCTTGCCTTCGAGAGGCGCTTCCGGGCTATGCTTGAACCGAAGGCTTTCCCCAGGGCCAGGTAAACACTTTGTAGGGGGAAGATTCACCCGATTTGGGGATACCGCGGCCGGGAACGGTTTTGCATCATTGGTTATTCTCATTGATTTTCATCCCAGCGAAAGCTGTTTCCCTGGGTGCGGCGATTGTCTTTGACTTTCATACCATGGGCCGCATCCAGCTGCGGTGAGTTTAATCATCTTGGGGCAACATCAGGTTCGCTGCTACCCAAGTTTGCTGTTCAGCAAGAATGTCCGGCGGCGATTCCAGGTTGTCTGGCGCCGGACAATGGTAATGTAAAAAGTGTGAGCCGTGCATCGGCGTAATCAGGCCACAGTGGCTCACTGTTGGAGACGGAGAGGGTTGCATCGCGAGAGGCAACCCAGGGCCGATAAAAATCGTCCAAGAAGAGAACCGTTCGGCTCTCCGTAGCATACTATCCTTTCCCCCTTCATGGGCCATTCGTGGGAGGCTGGTTCCCACCCTCTCCCTGAACGTTAGAGGTCTGCGGAACGTATATGGCAACATCGGAATTCTGGCAAGGAGCCTCAGCTTCAGCCTCCTCTTCCCCTGAATGGGCAAGCGGAGCGGCAGGTAATTCCACGCGCAGCTCACGGGGCGCCCCCAAGCTGTGGATGATCCTGGATGGGATTACGGTTCTCTGCGCCGCGATACTCGCCACGCTGTACAAGGTTCATACAGGACCAATGGCGGGCGCAAAGGGATTTTGGCACGGCACGCTCATTCATGGGCGTTCGATGGGCATTCTGCTGGCTCTTTCTTGCGGGTTTACGATTGCGCTGATCGTCATCAGCCGGCGGCTTCATCTTTACGACCCGACCCGCCTGGCCAGCTTTCTTCATGAGCAGAGACTGAGCGTGCAGGCCTGTTTCACCGCGGGCCTGCTGCTAACCGGGACGCTCTACCTGGCTCATGCCGAGGATATTCCCCGCGGCATCGTGCTGGGCACGGTGGGTCTGGTGACCGTCTCGCTCAGTCTGCGCCGGTTGGTTTACCGGGTGCTGATTTACCGCCGGTTCGAGCGCGGCGTGGGCACCCGCAACGTGCTCATCGTAGGCACCGGGCCTGAGGCGCACGCTCTCCGCCATCACTTGGACAGCATCCGGCATCTGGGTTACTCATTCAAGGGTTTCATCGACTTACCCGGCCCCACTTCCCGTTTTGCGGCGACCTCCGGCGATGTAGTGGGCACACTGGACACGCTCTTCCAGCACGCTCGCAAGCAATTTGTGGACGAGATTTTCTTCACCAGTCCCTGCGAACGCGGAATCGTGCAGGACGTGCTCGACCAAGCCCGTGTCCACGGCGTGGACCTGCGCATGATTCCCGACATGTACGACGGTCTGGCGTGGGACAGTCCCATCGAGTACGTTGGCCAGTTCCCAACCATTCCGCTGCACTGCGGCCGCGTGCCCGAGGTTGGTCTGTTCTTGAAGCGCTGGCTCGATGTCGTACTCTCCATTCTGGCTTTGACTGTTCTTTCGCCGGTGCTGCTGGCCGTTGCTATTGCCGTCAAGCTGGATTCGCACGGCCCGGTCTTCTATCACTCGGAACGCATTGGGAAGAAGGGCCGCGTCTTCCGCTGCATCAAATTCCGCACCATGATCCGCGACGCGGACAAGCACCGCGCCGACATGATGCACATGAACGAGCGCGACGGCGTGCTGTTCAAGATCTCCAACGACCCCCGCATCACCAACCTGGGCCGTTTCCTGCGCAAGTACTCGATGGACGAGTTGCCCCAGTTCTTCAACGTTCTGCGCGGCGACATGAGCATCGTCGGTCCGCGTCCGCCGCTTGCCAGCGAGGTGCAGGAGTACAAGTTAAGCCATTTGCGCCGCCTCGACGTGACCCCCGGCATAACTGGACTGTGGCAGGTGCAGGCGCGCCAGGACCCGTCGTTCGACAGCTATATCTCGCTCGATGTTACGTACATCGAGAATTGGAGCATCTGGCTGGATCTCAAGATCCTGGCCCGCACCGTCGGTGTTGTACTGGCCGGCACCGGCACTTAGCTTGGCTTTCGGCTTCGCCAGTTTCATGGGCCGTCTCGACAAGAGGCGGCCCTTTCGTCATCTGGGATTAGACTGGTGATGTGAAGATCGCATTGGCCCAGATCAATCCCACCGTGGGGGATTTTAACGGAAATCTTGAAAGAATTGTTGCCGTCAGCCGGCGGGCGGCGGGGCTGGGTGCGCGGCTGACTGTCTTCTCCGAGCTGGTTATCTGCGGCTATCCTCCAGCCGACTTCCTTGAGAAGCCCAGCTTCCTGGCCCGCTGCCGCTTGGCGGTCGATGAACTGACCGAGGCAACAGCTGAGTTGCCGACTGCCGTGCTGGCCGGCGTAGCCCTGGCGGCGGAAGGCGAAGGTGGAAAACCAGCTGTGAACGCCGCCGTTCTGCTGGATGGCGGGCGCTTGTTGCTCGAACAGCACAAGCGGCTACTGCCGTTTTACGACGTATTCGACGAGCAGCGGTACTTCGCCCCCTCACGGCCCCAGCAAGTAGTGGAACTGGACGGCGTCCGGTTGGCCGTAACCATCTGCGAGGACGCCTGGAACGACAAGAACTTCTGGCCGCGGCGTCTCTACAAGATCGACCCCATGGAAGAGTTGATGCGCCAGCGGCCCGCCGTGCATATCAACCTCTCCTCGTCGCCCTTCTGGCACGGGAAGCGCGCCATGCGGCGGCAGATGCTGGCGGCTATCGCCAGGCGGGACGGCGTGCCGGTGCTGATGTCCAACCAGGTTGGCGGCAACGACAGCCTGATCTTCGACGGCTCGTCACTGGCCCTCGATGCGCGCGGAGAGCCGATCGCCCAGGCTGCGTCGTTCGAGGAGGATCTGGTCGTGGTCGACCCCTTTGATGCGGCCTATCTGGAGACGCCGGCATCTGCTCCGGACGACGACGACACCGCCGCTGCCTACAATGCCTTGGTTCTGGGCACGCGCGATTACGTGCGCAAGTGCGGCTTTCGCAAGGTCCTGGTGGGCCTGAGCGGCGGCATCGACTCCGCGCTGGTGGCCGCCATCGCCAAAGAGGCGTTGGGCGCTGAGAACGTGATGGGCGTTGGGATGCCCAGTCCATACTCATCGGCGGGCTCTATCGACGACAGCCGCCGGTTGGCCGCCAATCTCGGCATACGTTTTGAGCTGATCGGCATCAGCGGTTTGTTCGGGGAGTACACCCACGCGCTGGCGCCGCTGTTTGCCGGACTGCAAACCGACGCCACCGAAGAGAATATCCAGGCCCGGATTCGCGGCGGGCTGCTGATGGCGCTCTCCAACAAGTTCTCCGCCCTGGTGCTGACGACGGGCAACAAATCGGAGATGGCCGTAGGGTACTGCACTCTCTACGGAGACATGGTGGGCGCCCTGGCGGTGATCGGCGACCTTGTGAAGACTCGCGTCTATGCGGTCTGCCGCTGGCTGAACCGCGATGGCGAGGTGATTCCCAAGGCGATCCTCGAAAAGCCGCCTTCCGCCGAACTGCGTCCCAACCAGAAGGACACCGACTCGTTGCCGTCCTACGAGGTACTGGACCCCATTCTGGAAGCCTATGTGGAGCGCTATGAAACCCCTGAGCAGATCGCTCAGGCACACGGATTTCCCCTGGAACTCGTCCAACAGGTCGTACGCCTCGTGGAACGTTCCGAGTACAAACGCCAGCAGGCCGCCCCGGTCCTGAAGGTCACCTCCAAGTCGTTTGGCATGGGGCGCAGATTTCCCATTGCCGTCAAAGTTCAGGTATAAGCTAGAACTTGGGAGTCTTCCCACAGTTTAAGGAGAATCAGCTTGATCCGTCTGTCGATCCGTCTTGCCGGCGTTGCCGCGCTGGTTACGCTTTCGTTACTCGTCTTTGAGGCCTCTGCCCAGCAGCAGGTGCCGCCCGCGCCTGCCCAGGATTCATCTGCAGCGGCCCCGTCTGCGCCCGCGCCCGCTGCGGCGCCGGTCTTTCCCAAGCCTGATCCGGCAAACTTCACTGCCACAACGCCCACCAAGGAAACCGTCACTGCCTTCCTGCAGACCCTCTGGGGCTACGACGACAACCGCGTGTGGCAGGTATGGGCCATCCTTAAGACTCCCGTCGAGGGCGTCAGCAAAGTCGTTGTTTTTTGGGCAGACAAGACGGGCAAGCAGAAGCCCGGTGGGGTCCAGTTCTTTGTGCTCCCCGACGGCAAGCACATCATCGCCGGCGGTGATATGGAAACATTTGGCGAGCACCCGTTCGCGGAGGATCGCGCTCAGCTTATGCAGCGCGCCGACGGTCCCTATCGCGGCTCGGCTATGAAGGATATGGAGCTGGTGGAATTTGCGGACTTCCAGTGCCCCCATTGCAAGGATGCCCAAGCCAACATGGACAAGCTGGCCGTGGATTTTCCCAAGGCCCGCATAGTTTTCCAGCCCTATCCGCTGGAAAGCATCCATCCCGCGGCCAAGACCGCGGCCGAATATGGGGTGTGCGTGACCAAACAGGGCGGCAGCAACGCCTTCTTCACCTTCGCGTCGGCTGTTTATGATGGCCAGGACGGACTGGCTACCACGGATGGCGCCACCCTTACTCTGAACAGCGCCGTGGTCAAGGCTGGCCTGGATCCAGCAAAAATCGCCGCCTGCGCTGCAACCCCCGCTGTCGTTGCGCAGGTCGACGCATCGGTCAAGCTGGCCCGGGATCTGAATATCAACCAGACGCCCACGCTCATGGTCAACGGCCGGCAGGTTCCGATCAGCGGAACCTCCTACGACATCATCAAGCAGATCGTCCAGTACCAGGAGAAGCTGGACGGCATCACGCAGTAACGGCTGGACCGGCCGGGGCAGAGGCAAGCAGAGAAAGGTCAGATGGCGTGGTGCGGGAGGATGAATCGCCTCGCTACGTCTGGCCTCCGCAGCCACAAAGCCGCCTTGCCCCATCCTTTCGCTGATTTTTCGAGGAAAAGACCAGCGAAAGGTTGCGGTCGATCGGTCGGGGTTTTAGCCCTTGCAGCGTCCGGCACAATGATTCAGGCGCAATTGTTCTATTCTAGGAAGCCCTTTGCAGCAGTTCCTGCTCCGCCCGCAGCCAATCCTGCTCCGCGGATCCATCCGGGCAGCCGCGCCCCGCCCAGTACTTCTCAGCGAGCTGCTTGATCTCCTCGTGAGACGGTGGCGCCGGCTTCGCTGCCTGAGCGACTGTCTTTTTCTTGGTTGAGGTCTTGCCTGGCTTCGCGGTTGCCTTCGTCTTCTTCACTATCTCTGCCATGAAAGTTTCCTCCATTGGATTTGCCGCCAAGAAGCGGGCTACCTCTCTAGGATACAGAATCTCCTCTTCTTACGCGACCCCCAATCCGGCTGGCCGTACCATTTCACTAAACCTGCGGTACCCGGCCGCAAGGTTGACCGGCAGCATGCCGCCGCAAGAGCGCTCCAGGTCGAGATTAGCTACCTGCCCCATACTTGCGCTTCTTTCTGCGGAAAACCGCAATCCTCAACCATCCATGTTATAAAAGGGCGCGGTTTCACAGGCTGCGGAAAGACCCTCTTTACCGAAGCGCTTCTCCTTTCGGGCGAAGTCATTTCCGTTATGGGCCTGTTTGCGGCGGTTCCAGAAATATTGTCCCCCTCTCGGATTCGTTCAGCATCGCCGTTCGCCGACACTCGCGCCGACTTCCCCCCAGCGGCAAAGACCTGAATCAAGTTATTGGACAGCGTTCCAATCGGCGGGAGCTTCCAGGATGCGCTCGGACAGCCGGGCAATGTAGCGCACCGCCTGGATCATCTCCTGGTATTGAATGCGGGTGGGGGCGATGACGGCGACGGTGCCCAAGCTGGCGCCGCCCAGTCGCGCCGGAGCGCCGATCAGCACCAGATCCTGCATGGCGGGCGAGGCCTGGTCGAGGCCTACCACCACGCGCACCTCCTGCTGGCGGCCGTCCACGTATGCGGTCAACAGCTCCACCAGCCTCTGCTTGGCCTCCAGAGCCAGCAGCATCTGGCGCAGCCGCTCCCGATCCAACTCGGCGGTGATCAGGTTGGCCATTCCGTCCACAAAGAGGGCGGGGCCGCTCTCGCCGCCGGCCAGGGCGCCTTTGCGGCAGAGTTCCTCCACCGAGGCCAGCATCTGGGCGTAGGCTTCGCGTTCCAGCTCCACGCGCCGGGCAACTTCGGCACGGATGCGCTCGATGGGCCAGCCGCGGAAGTTCTCGTTCAGGTAGCGCGCCGCGGTCTCCAGTTCGAGGTGCGTCAGTTCGCGGTCCAGAGTCAGCACGCGGTCCTGCACCGCGCCGGCCTGGGTGACCAGCACGGCCAGAACCCGGCCCGCGGAAAGGCGCGAAAAGTGAATGTGCTCCAGCACCTGGCCGGCGGTGGAGCTGGCCAGCGCGACGCCGAGACCGCTGGAGATCAGCGCCAGTACGTGCGAGGTGCGTTCGAGGTATTCATGGCTGCTGGCCACGCCCGTGAAGCTGTCCTCGATCTGCCCACGACGGGCCTCACTCAACTGCGAGGGAGCCAGACCCGAAGTGCCAAGACTAGCCGCGCCTTGCGGCATGGAGCTAGGGGCCTGCGCGCCAGCGGCCATGCGGCCCGTTTGCGCATCCGGCCTGGTAATCTGCTCGACGTAGTAGCGGAAAGCCGCGGCGGTGGGAACCCGGCCAGCCGAGGTGTGCGGCTGCTCCAGAAGACCGGCTTCGCCCAGCGTGGCCATCACGTTGCGCACCGTGGCCGAACTCAGCCCCTCGCGGTCGGCAAAGGAACTCGCAACCGCCTGCGATGCTACCGGCTCGCCGGTAGCGATATATAGCTCGATGATGGCGGTAAGCACCAGTCGCTCTCGCGGACTTAGGCGCGCATCGAGCATATTCCCTGCTCCCTGTCCCGGCTGCCGCGGCGAATTCGAATCCGCTTTGGGCCGGTCCCAGACCCGTTTGCAGCAGACTAACCGCTCGTTTATCTAACACTTGCGCCGAAATTGAGCGTAGTTGCCCTCTTTGATACTAGGCAGCGGTGAATCATGCTGTCAACACGACGGGCTGAACTCTAATTGGGCGCTCACTGCGACGCCGGCGGCATTGCGGCCGGCCGGTGCGCGGAGGCAGGGCCGGGAGAGTTCTCTTCCGGCGAAGGGGTGAAGCCGGGCAACACGCGCGACTCCGCGCGGAAAAAGTGGTAGTTCGTAAAGGAAACATCTTCCAGCATCGTCCTATAGGGTACAAAAGTTTTTACCGGACCATGGAATGCGTTGTGCGTCACTATCCGGCTTCTGGTGATAGAGATGTTTCTCACCGGACAGGTATAAGCCTTCCCTGCAATCTCCACCGGACCGTACTCGATCATGATGTCGGAGCGGACAACTGGCAGCTCCTTTTGCAGGTCCGCCACCACGGTAAGGCGAAGAATGGCTCCGCCGGCCGGATTTATCGTGATCTCGCCATGATACCCGGCGATGCGTTGAAAAACGCCCGTTCCGTTGCCCTCTGGAAGACAGCAGTAGCCTACTTCATAATACGAATCTTCCTCCGGAACCACATAGCGGAAAACCGCTCGCGCTCCGCCTTCGCCCTGCTCCCAGCGGCTCCATGTCAAATCGCCGCTGGCAACCACCGGGATCATCGCACTGAGAATCTGGCCAAAGGCGCCTATGGTATCCACGCCCTTGTCATACAACTCCGGCTTCTTCCCGCTCCCCGCTGCCACATCCGCGAGATCATGCTTCTGCAGCTTCCTTTTCTCCTCTTCCGTATCCACAAAGTCGTAGCCATTGCGGTAGAGCACAGTGGCGCTGGCCATGCCCGTAGCACGCAGCGACCCGACAACAAACTCACCCTTCTTCAACTGCTCATCGTATGGCAGAACTTCCTCATAGCTGACCGTCGTCCGCGTCGCGAAGAGGTGCGGCAACTTTGGAATCGTCATCTCCAGATAGGCGTCGGCCAGCGCAATCATTTGCTGTTGCGCTGTCAGGTCCGGCGGGGCATCGGCGGGGATCTCCGCCGTGGGAGGATCGAAGAAGGCCGACCTATCGGCCAGAGCCGCCAGCGCTTCCCTGGCCTTTGCTCCCAGCAAGCGTGTCTTCCACGACAAAAGTCTTGCGCTGCTCAGCCGCTCGGTCAATTCCAGGCCTGATAGCTGCCGGGCCAGCGTTGCATCCGATTTGTCGTGGGCCGCCGTCAACACCTGCTCCAACTCGGCGACTGTGACTCGCGTGAGCGGCTGCTGCTTCTCTTTGCTGGAGACCGGGCTGGTCCCAGCGCTGTTGACCGCAGCGACTCCGTAGTAATAAGGCGTGCCGCCCTGCAGGGCCCTATCTATGTAGGTCGTCGTGGTAATGCCGGTGGCGATCACAGTTGGGCCGCCATAGGTAGTCCAGCGATAGACGTTGTAGGAGGTTGCGCCAGGGGAGGCGGCCCAGTTTAGCCACACCGACCCGATGCCTACCCTGATCGACAGCCACGCAGGCGCTGCCGGAACTGTGGGGGGCACAATCGCTGTTGCCGTCTGTGCGGTTGCAACGCCGGCGGAGTTCGTCACTGTCAGGACATAGGTCGTCATATCCGAAGGCGTAACGCTGACCGCGTTGCCACTGGTCGCAGTCATATTGCCCGGTGTAATCACGCCCGAGCCATTGGAAAAGATCCCCGTCAGATCGGCAGACCCGCCCGCCGTAATCGACGTTGGGTTCGCCGTGAAGCTGGTGATGGTGGGCGCGGCTGTGACATGCGTGAGCGGCAGCTGCGCCTGCCCCATGGCAGAGAAGCAAAGAAGAAGCGAGAGAAAGAAGCACTGCGGCTTGCTCATTGCACATCCGCTCCTGAAAGCTTTCTCCGGAAGCTTTCCGAAAGTGTTCGCTTGCCCCGCTGGGGCTGATTGTAATACCCGGTGCTGGTGCGCGGGGTCAGCTTCGGTTTGCCGAGGGGCGCATTACGGCAAAGGGTTGAAGCCGGGCAGCACACGCGACTCTGACCGAAAGACGTGATAGTCCTGAAAAGAAACATCTTCCAGCTCCGTCATATACGGCCCAAAGGTTCTGATGAAATCACCGTATGAATTGTCTTTGTGGATATGCGTCACTGTCCGGTCTCGCATGATGGAGACGCTTCTCACCGGACAGGTATAGGTCTTCCCTCCGATCTCCATCGGGCCGTACTCGACCATGATGTCGGCTCGGATAATGGGCAGAGTAGGATTCGGTTCCGCCTGCATGGTCTCGATCATGACGCCGGCTCGGGCAGCCGGCAGTTTCGGTTGCAGGTCCGCCATCACCGTCAGGCGAAGAATGGCCCCATTGACCGGATTGATCGCGATCTCGCCGTGATAACCGGTCACGCGATGAAAGACGCCCGTTCCGTCGCCCTCTGGAAGGCAGCAGTAGGCTACTTGATAATGCGAATCTTCCTTCGGGACCGTATAGCGGAAGACCGCCCGGAGTCCGCCTTCGCCCTCCTCCCAGCGGCTCCAGGTCAAATCGCCGCTGGCAACCACCGGCATCATCGCGCTAAGAACAGGGCCAAAGGTTCCTTTGGTTTCCATGCTCCTGTATTGCCACTTCGAACTTCCCCCGTTTCCCCCGTTCGTATCCGCGAGATTGTGCTTCCGCTGCTTCCCGTTCTCCTCTTCCGTATCCACAAAGTCGAAACCGTTGCGGTAGAGCACGGTGGCGCTGGAGCTGTCCGTCCTTTGCAGCGATCCAACGGCGAGCTTAGAATTCCCCGGCTGGTCATCGCGGGGCAGAACTTCCTTATAGTTGAACGTCGTGCGCGTCGCAAAGAAGTTCGGCAACCTTGGAATCTTCCTGTTCAGAAAGGTGCCGGTCAGCGAAATCATTTGCTGTTGCGCGGCCAACTCCGGCGGGGGATCGGCGGGGATCTCCGCCGGGGGAGGGTCGAGGAAGGCCGATATGTCGGCCAGAGCCACCAGCGCATCCCAAGCCTTTGTTCCCTGCAAGCGCGCCAACCAGGACAAAAGCCTTGCCCTGCTCATCCGTTCGGTCAGTTCCATGCCCGATAGCCGCCGGGCCAGTCTGGCATTCGATTTGCCTTGGGCAGCCGTCAATACCTGCTCCAACTGCGCGACGGTGACATGCGTCGCCCCTTGCTGCGCTCTGGCCAGGACCGGCAACCAAAGAAGAAGCAATAGGCCTGCACGTTGCGGCTTGTTCATTGGCCTCACCTCGCGGAAGCCCGCGCCGCGTTCTCCGCTCAGAGTTATGCGGCTACGGCTGGTTGTAATACCCGGTGTTAGTCCGCGCCACCAACCCCGGCATGTCGATTTGCACCTTCAGGTCGTGGTACTCATTGACGCTATCCGCGCGCGGCGGGTCGAACGAGAGGGTATAAAAGGCGCTGGCGTCCTGGACGCACCTGGCAATATCGGCCGCCAGGTCGTTGCTTGGATTAAGCGCGAGTCCGCCGCTCTGGGTTGCAATGACCTTCAATCCCAGGTTGGCGGGATCCGCTTGTTGACCGATTTCACCCCTTTCAGGAAACCCTGATAGGTGAAGGTTCCGGGGCCGGATTGCCCCACGGAAACGCTGTAGAGAACGGCGTGGGTCTGGCGTAGCCGGGTTGAGAATTCGACGATCCCATCGAACAAATCCTGCTGACCCTGCGATGAGGCCTCTATATCCGGCCCGTTCAGCAACGGCCAACCAGGGCCAACCCAAATCAGCAGTTTCCTCCCCGGTTTTTTTGCTTCCGCTTCGATCACGGCGTCCACCGCGTTAAGGGAGAGTTGGAAGCGCTCGATGGCCCCGTAAAGCCCTGCCGAACGGCCAATCGTGCGCAACCCGCTATCGGCCCGATCCAGTCGCCCGGCCAGCGCTTTCCCATCCGCCGAAGGCCGACCCTCGACTTTCACACCCTCATTGGTCAAGAAGAAAATGGACACCGGCTGCGCGAGGCGCCCGCCGTTCTGGAGCAAAAATCTCGAGATCTCCTGCCGCTCAAACGCGACCGCCTGGAATGGCTGGTTCACTGCATCGACCACCAGAACGACTTCAACCGGCGTGCCGGCCTTTTGAACGGTTCCGCCGAATGCGTGAAAGGAGAGAATCTGCGCGGGCAGCTTGTTGTCCAGCAGCGAAAAGTCCTTGAGTTCCAGGCCGGGCACCGGCTTTCCCGACTTATCCGTCACCACCACATTGAGCTTGATGCGGCCCTCCGCCGCGGCGGGCGCCGGGGCGGGACGCTGGGTAAGCGCGGGCTCCGCTTGAGGCTGCGCCGCGGCTCCCGCCGGAGCGGCGGCCTCTTGTGTGAATGCAAGTGCGGGCAACCAAATAAAAAGCCCCGCGCAGGCGTACTGTAGCAGGTTCATTCCGTTCACCTCACTGAAATCCGCAATATTCGACGCAGAGAGTCTGCCCCATCACGGCTGGTTGTAATAACCGGTGTTAGTCCGCGCCACCAGCCCCGGCTTGCCGATTAGCACCTTCAGGTCGTGATATTCATTGGCGCGATCCGCTCGCGGCGGGTCGAACGAGAGGGTATAAAAGGCGCTGGCGTCCTGGACGCAGCTATTGATCTGGCCCGCAAGATCGTTATCCGGACCCAGCACGCGTCCGCCGCTTTGGGTGGCAAGCACCCTCAAAGCCAGGTTGGGAGGCATCGCCTTCTCCGGCGACTTCACCCCTTTCAAAAAATCTCCATAGAGCAAGGTGGCGGGACCGGGCTCCGCAAACGAAGTGTTGTACAAGGAGATGCGCGCCTCGCGCAACTTGGTGGATAACTCAACGATCGAATCGAAGTAATTCTGCTGAACCTTGGAGGAGGCTTGAACCCTCCGGTTGTCGAGCATCGGCCAGCCGTGGCCGGCCCAGATCAGCAACTTCCTGCCCGGCTTCTTTGCCTCAGCCTGCGCGATCGCCGTGAGTCCCTGAACCGATAGCGCGAGGTGCTGGATATCGTCGTACTCCCTCCCCGACCGGCTGATGGCAAGCGAGTTGCTGTCGGCCCGATTGAGTTCCGCGACCAGTGCGTTCCCATCCGTGGAAGGCAGGCGGCGAACGTTCACGCCCTCGCTTGTAAACCAGAAGATCGATACTGGCTGGGCGAGATGGCCGCCGTTCTGGCGCAGAAACTTCTCGAACTCCTGGCGCACGAATCCGACGCGGAAGACGGGCAGATTCACCGTATCGATGAGCAGAATAACTTCAACCGGCGGGTTGGCCTTTTGAACGATTCCGTCGATGGCGTGAAAGGAGAGAATCTTGCTTGGCTGGTTGTTGTCCAGCAATGTGAAATCTTTCAGTTCAAGGCCGGATACAGGTCTTCCGGATTTATCCGTCACCACCACATCGAGCTTCATGCGGCCCTCCGCCGCGGCGGGCGCCGGGGCGGGACGCGTGGTGAGCGCCGGGGCCTGGGGCGCGGGCACCGCTTCAGGCTGCGCCGCAATTCCTTCCGGACTGGCGCTCTGCCGCGCCCAGCCCAGCGCCGGAGAACAAAGAAGAAGAGCGAGACAGCTAACGTGGAACTTACTCATGGGATTCGCCTTTCTGAAACCTCCACTGAAATCCTCGCTGCAAGTCTACGCCTGCACGCCGATCGGGTCATAATAGGAGCAGCATTGACAATCTGGACAAGCTGGACAAGAAGACGCTCCCATGGCGCGATAACTTCCGCCCTGGCGGGTCGTACAAGCGTCAATCGGCTCGAACGCCCACCGGCTGGCTCGCATGCGGGTCAGTGATTTGACCCCCGGCAAACGGAGCCGGTTAGGTGGAAATGAACGGCCGAAGACTGGTCAGAGGAGTATCGAGCGATGATGCGGCGATTGGCAGTAAGTAGGAAATTGGCAGGAATGTCCGCGCTGAGCCTTGCGATTCTGCTGCGTTGTCCCATGCCTGAGAGGCGAGACCTCGCGCAAGCTCAGGGCAGGCTCTGAAGCAGTTGTGCACGCGGCGAAATCGCTCCCGCATTGATTGCAGCCTTGGCGAGGGCTGCGGCATCTTCTCCAATGAGGGGCAAAAGATGATTTATCTGACGCGGCGGGCTACCTTCTCCGCCTCACACTACTACTGGAACGACGCGTGGACGGCGGAGAAGAACGAGCAGGTCTTCGGGCGCTGCTCCCGCCGTGCCGGGCACGGGCACAACTACACGCTGGAGGTTACGGTGGCCGGCGAACCTGACCCGGTGACCGGCTTTGTGGTCGATCTCAAGTGGCTCAAGGACGTAATCGAGCGCGTGGTGCTCGATGCCTGGGACCATCGCCACCTGAACCTGGAGGTTCCGGAGTTCGCCGAATCGAAGCTGATTCCGACGACGGAGAACCTGGCCATTGCGGCCTGGAGGCGGCTCGATCCCGCCGTGACGGCAGCCGGAGGCGCGCGTCTGAGCCGGGTTCGCATCTATGAGACGCCGGAGATCTTCGCCGAGTACCGGGGCCCCCACGGACAGGTCTTCGTCCGTGGGGTGGAGTATGGCGGTGGTCGATGAGCGCCGGCCTGGAGAGAGCCTGCTTTGGCCGCCGTTACATGATCTCCGCCAGCCACCGGCTGCATGCAGAGGCGCTCTCGGCTGCGGAGAACTGGGCGGCCTATGGCAAGTGCAACAATCTCCACGGCCACGGGCACAACTACGCCGTCGAGGTGCTGGTGGGCAGCGAGGTGGACGCGGAGACGGGTATGGTAGTGAACATGGCGGCGCTGGACGAGGCGGTGCGCAGCCGGGTACTGGAGCGATTCGACCACGCCAACTTGAATCTGGACCCCATATTTGCGAATCGTATGCCAACGACGGAGAATCTTTGTAGGGCGGTCTTCGAATTGCTCGATGGATCGGTCGAACCCGCGAAGCTGGTGCGCGTTCGCGTGGAAGAGACCGAAAACAACTTTTTTGAGTACTTCGGAGAGTGATTTGAAGATGCACGCTGGCGGGAAAGACAACCGCAGGTCCCCTTCGGCAAGCTCAGGGCAGGCTTTCGACTGCGGTCGCCTTGGCGACCTCCGCTCAGGATGGCAAAGTAGATAAGGATTGCAGTTCGCCCTATTCCCCAGGGCGGGAGGATGAGGAACATGGCACAGCCGATTGTAGTGAGCAAGAGCGTTCGCAGAGCGATACGGTTGGACGAAGGGCTCAGCGAGTTCAGCACCCAGGAGATGTTTCGCGAGATTCTGAGCCGGTTTGGCGAGGACCCGGGCCGCGACGGCCTGCTGGCCACGCCGGGGCGGGTCGAGAAGTCGATGGCCTTCCTGACCAAGGGCTACGGAGAGGACCCGGCGACGATCCTGCGCGGCGCGCTGTTCGACGAAGACTACGACGAGATGGTGATCGTCAAGGACATTGAAATCTTCTCCCTTTGCGAGCATCACATGCTGCCCTTCTTCGGCAAGGTGCACGTGGCCTATATTCCCAAGGGCAAGGTGATTGGGCTGAGCAAGATTCCCCGCCTGGTGGAGGTCTTCGCGCGGCGGCTGCAGATTCAGGAGCGGCTGACGCGGCAGATTGCCGACGCCATTCACGATGCGATCGAACCGCAGGGCGTGGGCGTGGTGGTGGAGGCGCGGCACCTGTGCATGATGATGCGGGGAATTGAGAAGCAGCACTCCTCGACGGTCACTTCGGCCATGGTGGGCTGCTTCCGCCAGAAGGAGACGCGGCTGGAGTTTCTGTCGCTGGTGCGGCAGGCGGGCGAGGGTTCGATGTGACAAGCAGGCACACTAGAATCGGAAACCTGCGCCAACAGTGATCAGCATGGTAGGCTGTGTTTCACCCGAAATCGAGATCTTCTGACCGAGGGAGATAACCGTCTTGGGCTGATAAAAGATAGTTGTGTTACCGGCGTCAACGCGGAGAATCGAATGGCGCGAGGGATAAACCTCGAAGACTCCACCGGCGTCCAGCGCGAAATTCGTGAACATTCCATCGTCGACCGCAATCTGACCGTTGGCGTTTTCATAAATTTGCCGTTCCGTTTTTCCGAAGGTGATGGTCCCGGTCCGGATCTTGGCGAAGTATCCCATATGATCGCGTCGTACGCCAATCTTTGCCCCGGTCAGCGCCTCAAAGGCGCGCCCTCCCGACCAAAAGTCGATGTCTTCAATCTTGCCGGGATTCCTGGGTGAGTGCAGCAGCGTGGTGTCCCAGGAGACGTGTTGGCTGAAGTTCCACGAACCCCACACCCCCCATTGCGGATAAGGGTCCAAAAACTGCCAGAAAGGCTGGATGCGCGGCTGAAGCGCGAAGATCACGCCGGTATCCCAGCTTCGCCGATCGGGGACGGGTTCGGGTTTTACGTCTTCCAGGTGGCCAAAGCTGCGGGTGATGCCGATGCGGGCATCGAAGTGCTGGAGAATTGCGCCCTCCCGATAGTACGCGGGCGATCCGTCGCTATAATGCGTGAGGACATGATCGAATTCCGTCATCTCCAGATGCCCCGCGTCGAGCCGGACTGCATAGCGTGAGGTAAGGTGGTACTCGGCCGAGCCGCCGTATTCGAGCGCGAAGTTTGTAAGGCGCGCGCAGCCCGCATAGGGTTTCGGGTCGTAGTACCAGGTGCCGCAACTGAAGCTGGCGACTCCGGCCTGTACCTCGCCATAAAATCCAAACCGCTTGCCACGCCATCCCGTCTTCACGCCGCCCAGGGCAAGGGTCTCGCGCCCGGCGGTGAAAGAATTGGTGTCGAGAAATTGCGAGGTCGGCTTGAACGTCCCCACGATTGCCAGACTCGGCGATAGATTGCGCGTATAGATGAACGAGGGCGTGGGGTTGTCAATGTAGTGAGTCTGGAACGGATTGCAAAACGGGCCTGATCCGATGAGCGCGCAGCCGAGATTGCCATAAGTTTGAACGTTGGCGCTGACGGTGAACTCGTTTTTTGCGATTTGCTGCGCGCTCGAATGGATCGCAAAGAGGAAGCAGGAAAAGAGGATTCCCAGAACGATTGGATTCCGGCGAACGAACCCGCGGCATGGCATCATCGGCATCTCCCGGTCGGCCCGTTTGAAGGGCACGCCGCTGGTGAAGAAGATGTAAACAAAGTCTGACTGCTAGAGTAGACGAGTGAACGGGCTATTGGTAATCGACAAGCCGGGCGGCATGACCAGCCACGACGTGGTGGCGCGGCTGCGCAAGGTCACGGGCGAGCGCTCGGTTGGCCATCTGGGCACGCTGGACCCCATGGCGACCGGAGTGCTGCCCCTGCTGCTGGGCAAGTTTACCCGCCTGGCGCAGTACTTCTCCTCCGCGGAGAAGAGCTATTCCGGGTCGATCCGCTTCGGATTCTCGACAGATACTTATGACGCCGAGGGCGAGCCTGCGGGACCGGATCTCTTTCGGGAGTTGAATCGGGTTCTAACGCTCGACCGAGTGCGCGCGGCGGCCAGCCGCTTCCACGGCGAAATGGAGCAGATGCCGCCGTCCTTCTCCGCAAAGAAGATAGCCGGCGAGCCGGCCTACAAGCTGGCGCGCGAAGGCAGGCCGGTGGAACTGAAGGCGGCGAAGGTCCGCATTGCCAGCTTTGAAATCACCGCTCTGGAGGGCGCCGAAGCCAGCTTCACGATCAGCATCGGCGCCGGGGGCTATGTGCGCTCGGTGGCTCATGAGCTGGGCCAGCATCTGGGTTGCGGCGCGCATTTGAGCAGTCTGCGGCGAACCCAGTCGGGCGCGTTTACGCTCGCCGAGGCGCACACGCTGGAGGCACTGGAATCGCTGGCCGGGAACCTGGAAGCGCTGGAGGCGTTGTGCATCCATCCCCGCAGCCTGTTGCCGGAGATGCCGTCCGTCACTGGCGACGAGATGGCGCTGGGGCGGCTGCGCAACGGCGCGCAGGCTAACCTGCCCGAGTTTTCACGGGCGCCGCTGGTGAAGGTCTTTGCCGGGGAGCGGGAGCTGGTGGGGATTGCCAGGCGCGTGGCGGGAACGCTGTTTCAGCCGGTGGTGGTGATGGGGTGAAGGCAGGGATCAGGAGTCAGAGTTCAGAGATCAGAAGAACCCCGCGCTCCATTCTTCCACCTTTTCCGCGGAAAGGGTGGAACACGACGAGCCCGCACATCTCTTGTCAATGCAAAGGCCAGCGTCGTAACGCGGAACCCTGATCTCTCATCCCTGTCACTTTCGCAGCAACGGCGTCAGCACCGGAAGCAGCGTCTTAGCTATGATCTCCGAGCCTTTGGCGGTGGGATGAATGCCGTCGGGCTGGATCGTTCCGGGCACGTGCACCATATCCTTGTAAATCATGGGCACGAATGGGGTGTGGTGCTTGGCTTCGAGGTCGCGGAAGACCTGCTCGAAGGATTGGATGTAGTCGCTGCCGTAGTTGGGGGGCAGGGTGATGCCGGCGAGCAGGATCTTTATGTGCGCGTTTTCGAGCGCCGTCAGCACGGCGTCGAGGTTGCGGCGGGTTTCGCTGGGAGGCAGGCCGCGCAGACCGTCGTTACCGCCGAACTCCACGATGACGACTTCAGGGTGAAGGAGCAGGATGGAGCGCAACTCCGCGACGGCGTCCTTGGTAGTTGCGCCGCTTTCTCCCTGGTTGTTCACAAGGTAGTGGTAGCCGTGGCTGTCCAGGTCTCGCTGCAACGCGTCGGGGTAAGACTGCCCGGTCTGGAGGCCGTAGCCGGCGGTGATGCTGTCTCCGAAGCAGACCAGGAGGGGCCGGTCGGCGGCCAGCAGTGGGCCGGCCAGAAGAATCAGCCACAACGAAACAAACGATGCGCGGCGAACGTACACAGGAGCAGTGTATCAATGGTGTAGAGCGCAAGGCGGAGAACAGGGACCAGGCAAAGGATTCATGGAGGATGGCGAGTGATTGAGGTTCGGGACGCGAAGAAGTGGATTCAGAACGGCGCGCGCCGGGTAGAAATTCTCAAAGGAATCTCTCTCACGATTCCGGCCGCGCAGTTTGTGGCCATCGTGGGCGCGAGCGGCAGTGGGAAGAGCACGCTGCTGGGGCTCCTCGCGGGTCTCGATACGCCCAGCAGCGGCGAGATCTGGCTGGATGGAGTGCCGATCCACAACCTGGCCGAAGCCGAACTGGCCGAGGTGCGGGGCAGCAAGATCGGGTTTGTCTTCCAGTCTTACCAACTGATCGCCACGCTCACGGCTCTCGAAAACGTCTTGCTGCCCTATGAGTTGAACCTGGAGGGCAGCGGTATCGAACAGGCGCGGCGGCGGCTGGACGAGGTTGGGCTGACCGAGCGCGTGGATCACTACCCGGTGCAGCTTTCCGGAGGCGAGCAGCAGCGGGTGGCGCTGGCGCGGGCGTTTGTGGTTGAGCCCCCGATTGTGATGGCCGATGAGCCAACGGGAAACCTGGACTCGGCCAACGGGCGGATGGTGCTGGACCTGCTGCTCAAGCGGAATCGCGAGGCCGGGACGACGCTGGTGCTGGTAACGCACGACCCCGACGTGGCCAGCAGCGCGGATCGCAAGATTGTGCTGCGGGACGGGCTGGTGGTGGAGGACAGCTTGCCCTTTACGGCGCCGGCTGGGGTTGCGGAACAGGCGCAGAATGGCTAAGCGCGCATTGAGCTGGAAGCGGGCCGGGATCATCGGCTGGCGGGATTTGAAGTCCGCGCCGGGCAAGTTCGGTTTTGTGGTTCTTTCGGTTGCGGTGGGGGTGGCGGCCCTGGTGGGGGTGCGCGGCTTCAGCGAGAGCTTCCGGCGGACTCTGGGCGCCGAAGCGCGGTCGCTGATGGCGGGAGACCTGAGCGCGCGCATCTTTCGCGAGCCGACGGCGGAGGAGAAGGGCAAGATTGCGGCCATCGTCAAGCAGAGCGGGCCGGGAATCCGCACCACCTGGACGACGGAGACCGTTTCCATGGCTTCAGTGCCGCCGGACCCGGTACCGCTGCTGGTTTCGCTGAAGGCCGTGGACCCGGCCGAGTATCCCTATTACGGCGCGGCGGAACTGGAGCCGGCCATCAGCCTGGGGCAGGCTCTGGACGGGGATTCGGCGGTGGTGGCCGACGAGTTTCTCATCCGCCTGAATGCGCATGTGAGCCAGACGCTGCGGCTGGGCGGCAGGGAGTTCCGCATCGCGGCGGTGCTGAAGCAGGAGCCGGACCGCATGGGCTCGGGCGCGGGATTGGGGCCGCGGGTGATGATCTCGCAGGCGGCGCTCGGGCGCACGGGGCTGATTGCGCCGGGGAGCCGGGCCAGCCAGCGACTGCTGATGAAGCTGCCCGAAGCCGCTCCGTCAAAGCTCGCGGGCAAGGCCGCTGCCGCGGTCGATCCGGTGGCCATGCGCAAGCAACTGGAGGAGGCGCTGCCCGACGCGCAGGTGATGGACTTCCGCGAGGGCAATCCAGCGCTGAGCCGCGGGCTGGACAATGCGACCGCGGTCTTGAGCCTGATCTGCCTGGTGGCGATGGTGCTGGGAGCCATCGGCGTGGCCATGGCCATGCACGCTCATCTGGAGCAGCGCATGGACATGCTGGCCATTCTGAAGGCCTTGGGCGCGGGATCGGCCGACCTGCTGCGCATCTTTCTGTTACAGACACTGGGGCTGGGGTTGGCCGGAAGCGCGCTGGGCGTGGCCGCCGGCGTGGGCGTGATGGCCGCGCTGCCGGCGGTATTCGGCAAGCTGCTGCCGGTTCACGCGGTGCTCGAATTCCCCTGGCGATCGGCACTGGCCGGGCTGGGAACGGGACTGCTGACCACGCTGCTGTTTTGCCTGCCGCCGCTGCTGGACGTGCGCGGGGTGAGGCCGGTGCTGGTGCTGCGGCGGCTGGTGGAGCAGGCGCCGGAGGGAGTGGGCGCGTGGTTTGCCCGCTGGTGGGCGCGGCGGCTGCAACTGGGGCTTTCGATTGCTGTGGTTGCGGCGCTGGGCGGGATCGCCTGGGCGCTTTCCGACTCGGCTGTGGTGGGCGGGTGGTTTGCCGGGCTGTTTGCGATTGCGCTGCTGGTTCTGCTGGCGCTGGCGTGGGCTGCGCTGCGGACGCTGCGCTACTTGCTGAATCGCGTCCGGCTGCGGCTGCCTTCGTCGGTGCGCCACGGGCTGGCCAACCTTTACCGGCCGGGCAACCAGTCGGCGGCGGTGCTGGCGGCGCTGGGCACCGGCGTCATGCTGATTCTGGCCGTCTACCTGATGCAGGCGACGCTGCTCCGTGACCTGCGCGAGACCGCCTCGCCCAAGCTGCCCAACATCTTCCTGGTCGATGTGACCACGGACGAGGTTGACGGAGTGAAGCAGTTCTTTCACCGCCAGCCGGGAGTGAGCCAGGCTCTGGACCTGATGCCGGTGGTTCCGGGGCGCTTCATTTCTCTGAATGGCCAGACGCTGGATCAACTAAAGGAGCAGCACTTCCCCCGCCGGATGCTGGAACATGCCGAGTTGAGCTGGGCCGACGCGCCTCCGGAGGGCGACAAGGTGACGCAGGGCAAGTGGTGGACCGATGCGAACACGGCGGAGTTAGCCGTTGGAGAAGGCGCGGCCAGGCGGCTGCACCTGGGCGTGGGTTCGGCTGTCGAGCTGGAAGTGGGCGGGACGGTTCGGAAGCTGAAGGTTGCCGCGGTGTATCGCGCCGATGGGCAGCACCTGGGCGCGCGCATTGAGTTCGTGCTGCCATCCGGTCTGCTCAAGGACCAGCCGGCCACCTGGTATGGCGGCGCGCACATCGATCCCAGGCAGGTAGCGGCCATGGAGCGAGCGCTGTTTGCGGCCTATCCTACCGTTTCGGTCATCAATGTGGCCGACGTGCTGGAGAGGATCGAGAGCGTAGTCGATCAGATCACGTTCGTGGTGCGCTTCCTGGCCGGTTTTTCGATCTTTGCCGGGCTGACGATTCTGGCTTCAAGCATTGCCAGCACACGCTTCCGGCGGATGCAGGAAGCCGTGGTGCTGAAAACGCTGGGCGCCACGCGGATGCGGATTGTGCGCACCTTCAGCGTGGAGTTCAGCGTGCTCGGCCTGCTTGCCGGATCGGTGGGCGTGGTCTTCGCCAACCTGCTGACGCGGGTGCTTCTGCGCAAGCTCGAAGTGGGTTTCCACATCGAGTGGCGCGCCACGCTGGTTGCGCTCCTGGGGACGGCGGTGCTGGCCACGGCGACCGGATGGGTCGCCAGCTACCGGATTCTTGGGCTTCGGCCGCTGGAAGTGCTGCGTGAGGAGTAGAAACCCATGAATGGGAGGTGCAAACCCGGGTCTCGCCTTTAACGGAAGCCGACTTTGCCAGGTCAAACCTGGGAAGGATCATTAGGGACGGAACCTGGAATCGAACGCCCTCATCTCTTTGTCTCAAACCATTTCGCTGTACAATCCCAACATGAGCAGTCGAATCGGCTCCATAACCGGGGCTTATTCCGCGCGTCCAACTCAACTGGGGAACCTATGACCGCATCCCGCGAAAAGACCGAAGCGCGCAAGCTGCCCATGATGCCCATCCGGGACATGGTGATCTTTCCCTATATGATGACGCCCTTCGTGGTGGGCCGCGAGTCCAGCGTGAGGGCTCTGGAAGAGGCGCTAAACGGCGACCGCAAGATCTTTCTCGCCACCCAGCACGACGCCTCAGTCGACGAGCCGAAGGCCAAGGAAATCTACCAGGTGGGGACGATTTGCAACATCGTGCAGAGCGTCAAGGCGCCCGACGGCAATATCAAGGTGCTGGTGGAAGGCGTGGAGCGCGCCAAGTCTACCGAGGTGAGCGACCGCGACGGCTTCTTTGTGGCCACGGTGCGCACCGGCAAGACCGACTTCGAGATGACCCCGGCCGTGGCGCAGCTCATGACGCGCGCGACCGGCCTCTTCGAGCAGTACGTCAAGCTGCAGCAGTCGCTCAACTACGAGACCATCATCGCCGCGGTGCGCATGGACGAGCCGGCCAAGTTCTCGGACATCATCGCCGACAAGCTGCAACTCGGCATCGAGGAAAAACAGGAACTGCTGGCCATCTTCGACCCCGCCACGCGGCTGGCGCGCATCGCCGACGTTCTGGATGTCGAGATTGAAAAATTGGACCTCGACCGCAACATTCAGTCCCGCGTCAAGAGGCAAATGGAGCGCGCGCAGAAAGAGTTCTACCTCAACGAGAAGATCAAGGCTATTCAAAAGGAGCTGGGCCGCGGCGAGAAGAGCGAGTTCGACGAGCTGCGCAAGAAGATTGAAGCCGCGGGCATGCCCAAAGAAGTGCTCGATAAAGCTATCCAGGAGCTGAAGAAGCTGGAAGCCATGCCGCCCATGTCGGCCGAGTCCACCGTGAGCCGCAACTACATAGACTGGCTGCTGGCCGTGCCCTGGAAGAAGCGCTCCAAGGAGACCCGCTCCATCGACTACGCGGAGAAGGTGCTCAACACCGACCACTACGGACTGGAAAAGATCAAGGAGCGCATTCTTGAGTTTCTTGCCGTCCGCCAGCTGGTCAAGAATCCCAAGGGGTCCATCCTCTGCTTCGTCGGGCCTCCGGGGGTGGGCAAGACTTCGCTCGGCATGTCCATCGCCAGGGCCACCGGGCGCAAGTTCGTCCGGCTCTCGCTGGGCGGGGTGCGCGACGAGGCCGAGATTCGCGGCCATCGCCGCACCTACATCGGCGCGCTGCCGGGGCAGATCATTCAGCATATGAAGCGGGCCGGCACCCGCAATCCCGTCTTCCTGCTGGACGAAGTGGACAAGATGGCCTCGGACTTCCGCGGCGATCCGGCCTCGGCGCTGCTTGAAGTGCTGGACCCGGAGCAGAACATCACCTTCCAGGACCACTATCTGGACGTGGATTACGACCTCTCGCAGGTGCTGTTTGTGGCCACGGCCAATGTGCTGCACACGGTCCCGGCCGCGCTCCAGGATCGCATGGAGGTTCTGCGCCTGCAAGGCTACACCGAGCAGGAGAAGCTGGAGATCGCCCGCCAGTACCTGGTCAAGAAGCAGCGCGAGCAGACCGGCCTGAGCGAGAAGAATCTGGTCTTCGGCGACGAGGCGATTCTGGAGATCATCCGCTACTACACGCGCGAAGCGGGCGTGCGCAACCTGGAGCGAGAGATCGGCAACGTCTGCCGCAAAGTGGCCCGCAAGGTGGTCAAAGGCGGCGGCAAGCACAAGGAAGAACTCACCGCCGCGAACATCCACGAGTTCCTGGGCGTGGCCAAATTCCGCGACTCCGAGGTACATGAAAAGAGCGAGATCGGCCTGGTCACCGGCCTGGCCTGGACTGAAGTGGGGGGCAGCATTCTCACCACGGAAGTGCAGGTGCTGGACGGCAAAGGCAAGCTCACCATCACCGGTCAGTTGGGCGACGTGATGCAGGAGTCGGCGCAGGCCGCGCTCAGCTACATTCGCGGGCGCGCGCAGGCGCTGGGGCTTAGCCGCGAGTTCTATCGCAACGTGGACCTGCACCTGCACGTGCCCGAGGGCGCAATCCCCAAGGACGGCCCCTCGGCCGGCATCACCATGGCCACCGCTCTCGCCAGCGCGCTGGCCAAGATTCCCGTCCGCCGCGACATCGCCATGACCGGCGAGATCACGCTGCGCGGCAAGGTGCTGGCCATCGGCGGATTGAAGGAAAAGCTGCTCGCCGCTCTTCGCGCCGGCATCTTCGAGGTTATCCTGCCCCGCGCCAATGAAAAGGACATCGAGGAACTGCCGGAAAATATCAAGAAGTCCATCAAGCTGCACTTCGTCGATCAGATGGACGAGGTGCTCGTGCTGGCTCTGGAAGCCCCGCTGCCCGCGGCCCTGCCCGCCGAAACAGAAGTGCTGGCCGCCGTGCCGCCACCGGAGGTCACGAGCAGCCTGCCAGCGCGGCAGTAAGACTCATTCACGGAATCCCAGGTTCCGTAAGCTGTATCCGGGGCGCCCGGCCAGCCCGGTAGCGGGCGTTTGCGCCCCATCCTCGCACCGGGCCAGGTTCTTGTGTAGAATGGCCGCGTGCCGATTACTGTGGCTTCCGGCGTAGTGCGCAACGATGCTTTCCGCCTCATCGTAGGGGAACTGATCGTAATCGCCGGTGTCGTTGCCCTGATTCTTCACCAGTTCCGCTCTCGCACAACCGATCGCTCGACGCTCTACTTCGGGGTGGGCGCTCTCTTGTACGGGCTGCGGCTCATATTCGAACTGACAACTCTGCAATCATCGTTTCCCTATGTTCCCTGGCGCATCTTCCAGTCCTCGATCACCCTGGTGATCGGGCTGCCGTTCGTTCTGTATATCGGCAGCACGATCGGCCGCGCTTACCCTTGGTTCGTTCGTGGAGTGGTTACCGCGAATCTATTGCTGGCCATGGTCGGCGCGGTCAGACTGGGTCAGCAAGCGTCCATGGACCGCATTTGGTTTGCGTGTGGGGTACTTGCGGTAGTGAGCCTGGCTGGATGGGTCTATATCGCTGTCTTTCCAAAGATCCCGATCGATTGGGAGGTGCGCTCTCTGAGAATCGGAATCTTGGTTCTGGCGCTATTCGCGCTCTACCAGAACCTGTCGGTGATGGGCGCTCCGCCCAGGGCCGGTTTCCTGGAGCCGCTGGGCATGGTCTTCCTGCTTGGAACCTTCCTCTACGTGAGCGCCGCGCGCAGTTTCCGGATGGAAACCAGATTCATCGCCATCCGCAACGAGCTCGATATCGCCCGCCAGATTCAGGCGGCGCTGTTGCCGAAACTGGAGAGGGCAATCGCCGGGTTGGAGATCCATGCCCGCTACGCGCCAGCGGGTTCGGTGGCCGGCGATTTCTACGACATCCTCACCGATGGGCAAGGCCTGGGCGTGTTGATTGCCGACGTCTCCGGCCATGGCGTTCCGGCGGCGCTCTCGGCCTCCATGCTAAAGGTTGCGTTCAGGGCACAGGTGGAACAGATGTCCAATCCCGCCGAGGTTCTGGCGGGGCTGAACAGAACCTTATCCGGCATGTTGGGGGAGCAGTTCATCACAGCCGCCTATGTGTATTTCGATGCTGCGCTACGCGAGCTGCGCTATGCGGGAGCAGGACATCCTCCTATCCTTCTTTGGCGCTCCGCGGCCAGGAGGATCGAATCCCTGGAAGAGAACGGGTTGTTGCTCGGACCGTTCGCAGGGGCGCAATACTCCGCGATCGGTTCGCCCTTTGAACCGGGCGACCGCTGTCTGCTGTACACCGACGGACTCGTCGAGGCTTCAAATCGCAAAGAAGAAGAGTTTGGCGTGTTGCGACTCAGCGATTCTTTGGCCAGAAACTCCGAAATGCCGGCAAATGCGACTTGCCGGGCGTTGCTTGATCAGGTAACGGCATGGTCCGGCGGAGAGCCTGAAAGCCAGCAGGACGATATTGCATTTGTTGTCGTCGAATTCGAAGTTGCGGCGGCCGGTGGCGGGTGATCGGCAGTCAGTTCTCACCGGCCCCGTCCCGTATCCTCGATGCTGCTTGCTATGCCTGCCCCGAGGTCCCAGAATCGGGATCCGGGGCATCCGGCAATCTCGGGCAGCCGTGCCAGCCCTATCGCATCTGCTTCGAGCGTCCCTGAAGCGCGCTCAACGCGATACATACGTATTGAACAGGCTCACCCAGTATCCCGCGCTCGGGAAGCGCGTATCGGGGCTGTACATGCCCACAAAGACGATGCCATTGCTGGCCTGGGGCTCGTAGGTGCAGGCTCCGGAGTCGGCGTCGCCATTGGCCGGCCCAAGATCGGACGCGGTAATGCTGTCCAGCACTTCGGGCTGTCCAGCAAGTCTGCTTCGATCTTCGCAGGAGGCCAGATGCGGCCACTCCTGTATCCTTAAGGTTGGTTCCTCCGGCCCTGCCCGGGCCTCGAAGGCGAGACCCGGGGCACCCAGTTGATTCCCCGGCTCGGGCTCCTGTCGGCTCGTTTGTCTCCTGCACCCTATGAGCTATACTACTCAATTCCTGTTTTCGGCCCTGGCGGTGCAGTTTCCTGGGCCGGTCGAAAGTGGGCAAGTCGAGCCTGCTGAACACGCTGGCGGGCGAACAGGCTGCGAAAGTCTCGCAAACGCCGGTACTCACAGATAAACTCTGAAGAGGACGCCCGGCCTCGATTTTCAGGAGGGTTTCACTCGCCGGGATGCGGACCGGGATGCGCGCCGCAAGGAAGAGAACCATGTTCCACACCACGGAAGATATTCGCATCCAATGGACCAAGGTCGTTCTCCCGCCCGTTTTTCTGGAGGAGGAATACCCGGTCAACGAAGCCGCCTCGACGACCATCTATGAAGCGCGCGCCGAGATTGTGGAGATTCTCAACCGGCGCGATCCGCATCTGCTCGTCCTGGTTGGTCCCTGCTCCATTCACGACACCAAGGCCGCGCGTGAGTATGCGGCCCTGCTGAAGACCGCCATTGAAGAGTTTTCCGCCGATCTGCGCATCGTCATGCGCGTCTATTTCGAGAAGCCGCGCACCACCATCGGATGGAAGGGACTCATTAACGACCCCTATCTCGATCAGTCGTACAAGATCAACGATGGGCTGCGCCTGGCGCGGCGCCTGCTGCTGGACCTGGCGGAGATGGGCGTGCCCACGGGCACGGAGTTCCTGGACATGATCTCGCCCCAGTACATTGCCGGCCTGGTCAGTTGGGGCGCTATCGGAGCGCGAACCACCGAGAGCCAGGTTCACCGCGAACTGGTCTCCGGCGTTTCCTGCCCGGTGGGCTTTAAGAACGCCACCTCCGGCGACGTGCAGGTGGCCATCGACGCGGTTCAATCCGCCGCCCACTCCCACACCTTCCTGGGACACACCAAGCATGGGCAGTCGGCCATTTTTGTGACGAGAGGCAATCCGGATTGCCACATCATCCTGCGCGGCGGCAGAGGGATGATGAACTACACGGCCGAGAGCGTGGCTCATACCGCCGCGCGGATGCAGGAGGCCGGAGTTCCGCCGCGCATCATGATCGACTTCAGCCACGCCAACAGCGGCAAGGACTACCGCCGCCAGGCGACTGCCTGCCACGATGTCTCCCGCCAGATCGCCCAAGCCGACCCAAACATCATCGGCGTCATGATGGAGAGCAACCTGGTGGCTGGCGCGCAGGAACTCGTTCCCGGCCAGCCGCTGATCTACGGACAAAGCATCACCGACGCCTGCATGGACTGGGCGGAAACGTATACGCTGCTGAAGGAACTGGCGGCGGCGGTGCGTGCAAGGCGCGGATAGGAATCACTGCCGCTTGAGTTTTGCTGGTTCCAGGGAGCGGCGTTCCGTTATTTGGACAAAGCCTTCTTGAGTTGTTTGATAAGAATCTCTGTCTCCTCCAGCTTCCTCAGCACTTGCTGGTCGCCCTTCATTGCGGCCAAGGTGGTCCACGGATAACGCTGGAGCGATTCCGATAGTTGCTCGATGTCGCCAATCAGCCCGTGAGACTTTTTTGTGGGGGCAGGACCCAAGGTCTTGAGCGCGGTCTCGATGGTCCCTCCAGCGGAGAGAAAATTATCTTTGGCCACCGGGTCTTTAAGTATCTGTCGGAGCTTCCGAACCTCCTTCGAGTTCGTGATCTCCTGTTCGTTGATCTTCTTACCCTGTGCGAACACAACTATGTCCCCCACAATCTTCATCTCGGCAGGCGAGGCCAGCGGCCGGGGTGCCCCCATCCTTGCCGCCATGCCGAAAGCCTGCCCGGCGAAGTCGACGGGGCGTCAACCCAATCGCAGGCTGTTTTGCCGAAAATATCCCTCCGCCGGCGCACACTAACAAATAAAAAAACTGGCAAACCCCTTCATCGACCGGAGAAGACATGCGCAACATGACCGTAATTAGTCCCGCCCCCCCTCCGCCAACACGCCAGCAGGGGTTTCGTCTTTTATGTTTTTGCCTTTGAAACTGTGAACCTGCTCCTAACTAACTTAAAAATCAATTATTTGCAAGATGTCCCCGCGGAAACATGAAAACTGTGGACCTGTGAAAAAGTAGAGCCTCACGTAACCCAATCCATGTTAAAGATTTCCACACGCCTCTCCCATAGGAACACATAAACTGTGAACAGTGAAGCATTTTACCTCCTGTCACGACGACCGAACAGTTATGATGTTGCCAGCGCAGTACGAGGCGGCGCGAGCGCATACATGCCCCCCACAATCTTCATCTCGGCAGGCGAGGCCAGCGGCGAACACTACGGCGCTTTGCTGATTGGCGCACTGAAGAAGCGACTGGCGGCCTCCGGGGCGACGGGGCGATTCTTCGGGATGGGCGGCGCACGGATGGCCGAGGCCGGCCTGGAATGCGTTGCGCGCTCGGAATATATGGCAGTGATGGGACTCACCGAGGTTCTGCTCCACCTGCCGCGCATCTACTGGGAATTTCGCAAGCTGAAGAAGTCCGTCCGCGATCCGGAACGCCGGCCGGACGTGGCCGTGCTCATCGACTTCCCAGAGATTCACTTCCGGCTGGCTAAGGAACTCCTCCGGCTGGACGTTCCGGTCGTCTTCTTCGTCAGCCCGCAATTGTGGGCCTGGAAGCGGCATCGCATCAAGCAGGTGCGAAGATATGTGCGTCGGATGCTGGTGATCTTCCCTTTCGAGGAGGCGTTCTACCGGGAGCAAGACGTGGAAGCGGAGTTTGTTGGCCATCCTCTGGCGGAGTTGCCGCTGCCGTCGATCACCCGTGAGCAGTTCGCCGCGGCAAATGGGTTGGACGCCGGAAAGGGCTGGATTGGCCTGTTGCCGGGCAGCCGGCCGAAAGAAATTCGCGACAATTTGCCGGAGATGGTGAGGGCGGCGCAAGGGCTGGCGGAGACTGGCTTCCAGTTCCTTATCCCCCTGGCCGCGACCCTGAATGCCAAGCAGCGGAACGAGGTGAAGCGGCTGGTGGAGATCCAGGGCGGAGAGTTGGAGATCCGGCTGGTCGAGGATGCCCGCGCTACGCTCCTGCACGCCCGCGCCTCGGTGGTGGCCAGCGGCACCGCCACGGTGGAAGCGGCGCTGATGGGAAACCCATTTGTTGTGGTTTACCGGGTTTCGCCGCTGACCTATGCCATCGCCAAACGGATGGTGAAGGTGGCGCACGTGGCTATGGTTAACCTGATTGCCGACAAGCGGATTGTTCCGGAACTGATTCAGCGTGACTTCACGGCGGCAAATATCGTCCAACAAATCGAGCCTCTGCTACCGGACGGGGCTCCTCGCCAGTCCATGATGCAGGAACTGGCGCAGATTCGCGTTCTATTGAATGCTCGGTCTGCTGGTCAGGGCGGAGAAAGCGGCGGCGCCATCGGTCGGGTGGCGGCAGTTGCGCTTGAAGTGGCCAGCCTTGTTCCCCCGGCACGGACAGAAGAAACCGTGCATTAATGAATGAACGCAATGCCAGTGGAAATTTGTGGTCTAACAGCTTTCATCCGCCGCGACAGACGAGAGCTGGGGAGCCCACCGTTGCCGGCAGGAAAGTAGACTAAGGCTGCGAGAATGACTGCTATGGGTAAACAACAGCGGAGTTTGCGGTTTAGGTTTTCTCTTCTACGGGACGCGATCCTAATGCTGGCGGCATGGATGGCGATCATGGCACCGCTCGCTGCCCAGCGCCCGGAGCGGCCCACGCTGGCCATTACCGGTTATGCGATCGACGCAGAGCTGGATACGACCACGCATCACCTAGCGGCCAAGGTGGCGGTCAGCTTTACCGCGCCGGAGAACGCTGAGGTGGTCAACTTTGGCTTTCACCCAGCGTTGAAGGTCACCAAGATTACCGATGAGACCGGCAAGCTGCTCACCGGGGAGCGGACGGCGGACGGAACCATCCGCGTAACCCCGGCCGCGCCGTTTACCCAAGGCCAGGTGTCGCGCTGGACCTTCGAGTACGAGGGCACGATCACCGGCAGCGAGGACGGCCCCGTCGAGGGACTCAGATTGGCGGCGATTCAGGAACCGATTACTTACCTGCTCTATCCGGCGCGCTGGTTCCCGATGACCGGCTATCTGACCGACCGCTTCACCGCCGAGATGCATATCCGCGTTCCGCAGGGGATGCGGGTCTTCGCCAGCGGCAGCCTGGGAGCATCCAAGCCAGTGACACTGGCCAACGGCAAGCAGGGCGACCAGTACGACTTTAACTGGACCAAGCCGGGCTTTCCCGGCACAGTGATTGCCGGCCGCTATGTGGGTCCAGTGACGGCTGGCCCTGGCAACGTGAAGGTCTACCTCACCATCAGCCACCAGGCATCGGGTAACGAACTGGCGCAGATGGCAGCCAGGGAGTTCGACTTCTTTACCGACAGCTTTGGCGAGCCGGAGAGCAGCCATTTGAACGTCGTGGAACTGCCCAACGATACGCTGCCCGCCGTCTGGGCGCCGGAGTTGGCGGCGATTCAAGGCTCCAGGGTGGGCGATAAGAGCAGCGTGCGCCTGTTGGCTAATACGATTGCCCACCAATGGTGGGGTTCCGAGGTCAGCCCGCGCACGCTCAACGACGCCTGGATCACCAACGGTATGGCTCGTTACGGCGAACTGATGTACGTGGAGGACGAAAGCGGCAAAGCCGCGATGCGGGCGGCACTGCAGGACGTGGCTGCCGGAGCTTTGGCCTACGATACGATTCCCTTGTCGAGCGATGCGCGGCTGAACCCGTTCTCACCCGAGTTCCAGTCGGCGACGCTGGAAAAGGGCGCCATGGTCTTCCACATGCTCCGCTGGGAAATCGGCGACAAGGCATTTCTGGCCACGCTCAAGGGGGTCTTGAGCCAGTACACCGACAGCGGCCTGCGCACCGCGGACTTCATCAAGGTGGCCGAGGCGCAGAGCCAGCAGGAGTTGACTCCCTTCTTCGCGCAGTGGATCGACGGCACCGGCGCGCCCCAGTTTACCAACAAATACGCTGTCTACCGGCTGGGAAACAACAAGGGCTTCCGCACCATCGGCGAGATTCAGCAGGACCTCGACCTTTTCCGGATGCCGGTCGAACTGCGCGTCGAGACCGACGGCAAGACCGAAACCCAGAAGGTCGACGTAGTGGGCACTAACACGCAGTACATTGCGGACACTTTTGGGCGGCCGCGGCGCATCGCCATCGATCCTAACAACTGGGTGCTCAAGGCCACGCCCGACCTGCAGGTGCGCATCGCCATCCTCAAGGGCCAGCAACTGGTAGCCCAGGGAGACCTGCCCGGCGCTCTAGCCGAGTACCAGAAAGCCCTGGAAGCCAACCCGTCGAGTTCGCTGGCCAACTATCGTATCGGCGAGCTGCTTTTTACCCAGCGCAACTACCAGGCCAGCGTCAACGCCTACCGGGATGCACTGCGCGGTGATGGCGAGCCGCGCTGGACCGAGGTCTGGAGCCACATCCAGATCGGCAAGATATTCGACATTACCGGCCAGCGCGACCGGGCGGTGAACGAGTACCGGCTGGCGGTGCAGACCAACGACAACACGCAGGGCGCGGTTAACGAGGCAAGGCAATGGCTTCAGAAGCCATACAAGCTGCCCGACAGCCAATAGACCGCAACTGACTCGATATTGAAATGACTGGCGCCACAGCCTCCGGCACACTACTGCCCGGTGACACATCGCCGAGGAAGAATGCGCCGGAGGGCGTGGAAACAATCCCATCGTTCCCGGCGTCTTCTTCAATGGATGCGAAGCATCGCCAGGAGGAAAGCCCATTGAGCAAAGTTGACATCGGTTTCCGCGCCGTCCTATGCGCTGCGCTTCTCGCCGCGTCTGCCGCCATCGCCCAACAACCCACCCCCACGGCTGCAGGGCCGGTCCCGCCGGCCATCCTCGCCGCGAAGAAGATTTTCGTTTCCAACGCTGGAGCAGACAGCGGACTGTTTCCCTCGCCCTTCAGCGGCGATCCGAATCGCGGCTACAATCAGCTCTACGCGGGACTCAAAGCCGCAGGCCAGTACGAACTGGTGAACGATCCAGCCGATGCCGATCTGGTGCTTGAAATCCAACTCACTGCGCCCTATGGTCCAACCAACGGCAGCAAGGTGAATGGCGCATCCGATCCGGTGCCCATGCTCCGGCTGGTGGTTTACGACCGCAAGACCCACTACGTTCTTTGGACATTTACCCAGTCCATCGAAGTTGCTATCCTGCAAATGACCCACGACCGCAACTTCGACGACGCGCTGGCGGCCATTCTGGCGGGGTTTGAGGCCCTCTCCGGCAAGGCCGCTCACTAAGGTCTACGGCGGACAGCCTTAGCGAACGATTGATCCGGCCCCATTGAGATGCGGCTGCAAATCGCACCCGGCTCCTCCCCTCATTGTGAGCCTAATCGATAGCTCCCTTCTATGAGATCGAAGGAGCCGGGCTATGAGCACTTATGTCGGGAATGCACAAGTCCAGTCGTCACAAATGAGTGTGATCCGAGGCACATCCCAAGGGTTCTTCGAAGTATCATTCTTCCAAGGGACGTTCTTTGGGGAGAAGCTTCTGCGGATAGCGCTCGAACGTGAAGCGTACGGCTTTCTGTTGCTAGATATGCGAAGCGTTGTCGGTGATTGTCTTTTTCCTTTCTCTTTCTTCTCCCGAGAAATGGTCCAGGAGCGAGGAGGGTCCGGCTCATGTCGCCCTCTCTATTTCGCTTGGAGCGCGCTGAACTGCGATCCGTTGTGCAGCAGAAGGGGATGCGCGCGGGTGGCGTGGAGGAATGCTGTCTTGCGCCGGCCGCCTGACCCACGAAGATGAACAGACAGCGCCGTATCTGGAGTGGAGGAATCATGCAGAGTGTCGCTAATGGAGTTCTGAACGCTCACGAGAGGCTGCTGATCGACCATGCGATCGCAGAGTACGGAGACCGGCCCGGAAAGTTGCTGGGGATTCTGGAAACGGTTCAGGATGCCAACGCGCATAAGTTCCTCTCCATGGAGGCATTGCGTTACATCGCCGCGGAGACCGGCGTACCCCCGGCAAGGGTCTATAGCGTGGCGACGTTTTATGCGCTCTTCAACCTCGACCCGCAGGGCGACAATGTGATCTGCGTCTGCCGGGGGACTGCTTGCCACACCCGCGGCTCCCGCGACCTATTGGAGAAGGTGTGCCTGGACCTGGGGCTGAGCGGGCATGAACTGGGCGATGCGAACGATGCCGACAAGGTGGCGCTGACGACGGCCGACCGGAAGTTCACGATTCGCACGGTCGCCTGCTTTGGCCAGTGCGCCATGGCTCCGGTGGTGGAAGTGAACCACCACATCCTGAGCCACGTGAAAGAGCGCACGCTGCAGCGGGAGATCAAGGCGCTGAGACAGGGGAGGAAATAATGCCGCGCATTCTGGATATAGGTGTATTCAACGCGGTACGCGAATCCGGGCTTGCCAAGTTGATGCCGGCCATTCCACGCATCACGGTGGGAATGGGAACATGCGGCCGCGGCAATGGCGCCGAGGAACTCTATCACTCCTTGAATGAAGCCATCCAGCGTAGCGGGCTGGATGTGCTGCTCACCGGCGTGGGCTGCTTCGGCTCCTGCTTTCAGGAACCCCTGGTGAGCGTCCGGCTGCCAGGGCGTCCGCTGCTGATGCTGCGGCGGGTACAAGCCAACGACGCCACGCACATTCTGGAGGGGCTTACCACGGGGACCGTCCCGGCGGATCTTGTTTACTGCAAGATCGAGGAATGGGACCACATCACCGGGCACGTGCGCTATGGCCAGGGCTATCCGGATGTCACGCCGTGGAACGCAATTCCCTTTTTCAAAGGGCAAAAGAAGATCGTTTTGCGCAACTGCGGTCTGATCAATCCCTCCGACATCGAGGAATACATCGCGGTAGGCGGCTACCAGGCGCTCTACAAGGTGCTGATCGACGGGCGCGGGGAGAGCGTGATCGAACAGATGAAGGCGTCCCGGCTGCGCGGGCGCGGCGGCGCCGGCTTCCTGACCGGCAACAAGTGGGATTTTCTGGCCAAGGCCAAGGCGGACCACAAGTACATCATCTGCAACGCCGACGAGGGCGACCCCGGCGCCTACATGAACCGTAACGAGATCGAAGGCGACCCCCATGCGTTGCTGGAGGGCATGATCATCGGCGCTTACGCGATGGGCGCGACCGACGGCATCGTCTATGTGCGCGCCGAATATCCGCTGGCGGTGCGCCGCCTGACCCGGGCTATCGAACAGGCGCGGGAGTACGGATTGCTGGGCGCCAACATTCTGGATCGCGGCTTCAACTTCAACATCGAGATCGTGCAGGGAGCGGGCGCCTTTGTATGCGGCGAAGAGACGGCGCTGATCGCTTCGCTGGAAGGCTTTGCGGGCCGTCCGCGTCCCCGCCCGCCATACCCCGCGCAAAGAGGATTGTGGGGCAAGCCGACCAACATCAACAATGTAGAGACATGGTACAACGTGGCCCCCATCGTCACCCGCGGCCCGGCGTGGTTTGCCGAGACCGGCAGCGTAAAGAGCCCTGGGACCAAGGTCTTTTCGCTGGTGGGCAAGATCCAGAACACCGGGCTGGTGGAGATGCCGCTGGGCACTCCGCTCAAGAATTTCATCTACGACATCGGCGAGGGAGCGACCGCCGGACGCCGCGTTAAAGCGGTGCAGACGGGCGGCCCATCCGGCGGGTGCATTCCGCTCGAAATGCTGGATACGCCCGTGGACTACGAGAGCCTGGCGCAGATTGGCTCCATCATGGGCTCCGGCGGCATGGTGGTCATGGACGAAGACAACTGCATGGTCGACGTGGCCCGCTACTTCATCGAATTCACCCATTCGGAGTCCTGCGGCAAGTGCATCCCGTGCCGGGTGGGACTGAACAAGGCGCTGCGCACTCTCAACTCGATCACCGAAGGCAGCGGAAGCGCCGAACACCTGGGCTTGCTGGATGAGCTGGGGCGGATGATACGCGACTGTTCGCTCTGCGCGCTGGGCCAGTCGGCGCCCAATCCCGTGCTGACCACCATCCGGCACTTCCGCGACGAGTACGAGGACCACATTGTGGCCCGGCGCTGCCGCGCCGGCGTTTGCCAGGAACTAGCCCTGTCCCCCTGCGAGAACAGTTGCCCGCTGCGCATGAACATTCCGCGATTCCTGGAGCTTTATCAGGAGGGCCGACTTGAAGATGCCTTCGAGTCCGTGGTGCTGGACAATCCGCTGCCCGCATCGACGGGGCGGGTCTGCCAGCACCCCTGCGACAATCGTTGCCGGCGTCAGTCCTTCGATGAGGTGGTGAACATGCGCGAGGTGCATCGCTTCATCGCCGACGCCATCTATCAGTCCGATCTCTTCCAACCGATGCTGGAGCGCATCAAGGCGCACAGACTCAAGCCGACGGGGCGCAAGGTGGCCGTGGCCGGCGCCGGGCCCACGGGCCTCACTGCCGCCTTCTACCTGGCCATGCTCGGTCACGACGTAACCATCTTTGAAGAGCGCAGCGAGGCGGGCGGCATGTTGCGCTTTGCCATTCCCGAGTACCGGCTGCCCAAGTCCGTGCTACGCCGCGAGCTGGACCTCATCGAGGGCGTTGGAGTCAAGATGATCTTCAACACCAGGGTGGGCTTCGATCTTCCGTTGAACGAGCTGGCCAGCAGCTACGATGCGGTCTTCCTTTCCATCGGCACGTGGAAGGAATCCTGGCTCAACCTGCAGGGAACGGAGTTGAAGAACGTTCATTCGGCTCTGCCGTTCCTGGAGTCGGTAGCCTGTCACGACAAGGTTGCGATGGGATCGAGAGTGGCGGTGATCGGCGGCGGCAACGCGGCCATCGATTCGGCGCGGACTGTGCTCCGCATGGGCTGCAAGGTCACCATCTTTTACCGCCGCGAGCGTAAGGACATGCCGGCTATCGACGAGGAGATTCAGGCGGCCGAGGAGGAGGGCGTGAAGTTCGTCTTTCTGGCCGCACCACACCGCATCCTGGGCGGCGCGGACGGGAACATGAAGGCCATCGAGATCGTCAAGACGCGGCTGGGCGAATACGACAAATCCGGGCGCAGAAGGCCGATTCCCACCGACGAGGTGCAGCGCTACGAGTGCGACAGCGTGATTCTTGCCGTAGGCGAGACCTTCGACGTGGACTTTTGCCGAGCCTCCGGCCTGGCGCTCAAACAGGAAGGCACGATCGAGGTGGATCGCTTCACGCTGGAAACCAGCCGCCCCGGCTTCTATGCCGGCGGCGACGTCATCACCGGCGCCTCCAACATGTCCAATGCCATGGGCGGCGGCAAGCAGGCGGCGCGCAAGATCGACGAGCGCCTGATGGGCGATCATCGCTGGGAGAAGCTCTTCCCCGCCTTCGAATTCAGCCAGCTTCCACCAGGAGAACCGAGTCTCAGCCGCCGCCATACGGCACACCTGCTGCCCGCGGCGGCGAGGGCTCGTTCACAGGAAGAAGTTGTTACCGGTCTCACTCCGCGGGAGGCGCTGGAAGAATGCCGCCGCTGCCTGCGTTGCGATTTGAAAGCCGCTGTGAGCACTCACTGAGAAAGGAGTATCGCTTTGCCCGCCAAAACAATTTCCGTCCGCATCGACGGCGAACTTGTGACCGCGCAGGAGGGGCAGACGATCCTGGAAGCGGCGCGCGCCCACGGCAAGAAGATTCCCACGCTCTGCTATCTGAAGGGCCTGAGCGCGGTTGGAGCCTGCCGCGTATGCATGGTGGAACTGGCAGGGACCGACCGGCTGTTGCCGGCCTGTACGACTCCCATCCAGGACGGGATGTCCATCAAGACCGCTTCGGATAAGCTGACGCTCTACCGGCGGATGGTTATCGAGCTGTTACTTTCGGAGCGCAATCACATCTGCTCGGCGTGCGTGTCGAACGGCCATTGCGAACTCCAGTCGATGGCTCAATCCTTGGGCATCACCCATGTGCGCTACTCTTATAACAACCCGCGGCTGCCCGTCGATTCGACGCACCACCGCTTCGTCCTCGATCACAATCGCTGCATCCTGTGCACGCGCTGCGTGCGCGTGTGCGCGGAGATTGAGGGTGCGAATGTGTGGGAGGTTGCGTCGCGGGGCAACAACTCCCGCATCGTCAGCGACCTAAGGGATGCGTGGGGGCAGGCGCGGAGCTGCACCGGCTGCGGCAAATGCGTTCAGGCCTGCCCCACTGGAGCGTTGGCGGAAAAGGGCTTCTCGGTGCATGAAATGGTGAAGGACGCCGATCAAGTGACCCGGCTGGCTGCGCAAAGAGCGCTTCAGGCAAACGGCGCGCGGTAATGATTCGGCATGTGCACGAGGTATGCGTGTAGATTTCTTCGAATGCGTTTACGGGCATCTCTCAGATTCGGAAGATGCGCGCAAGGTATTCGGCCAGTAAATCGATGAGGGCGTTGCGACAGTTGGCGATATTCGCAAAGCCGTCCAAGGGCATCCACAGGACGCAAGCATCTATCTGGAGAACGATGGCTCCGGCTATTACGTCACGGATTTTCATGGCAAGTTTTTCGTTGCGTACCCCGCGGTATAGTGGCCGCCGGGTTCCCAGTCTGGATTTCTGACCTGGGAGACCGCAGCCTCTCAATCCGGATACTTCACGGAACAGCCATAAGGTCGTGTGTAAGGCGTGGCCACAGGCTTGCCCGCCATGGCCTCGGTGAGCGCGTCGGAGACGTAGTTGCGCGCCCCATGCACATCCGCCGGATCGGGCGTGGGCCGGTCGTCGATGGCTCCGTCATAAATCACGTTGCCGGCGGGATCGATGACGATCATCTGCGGCGTGGTCTTGGCGTTGTAGAGGCGGCCGAGCTTACCCTCCGGATCCATGAGGACGGCGGTGGGGGCGGCGTGAACCTGGGCCAGATAGGCATTCTCCTCATCCGGCGTTACATAACCCTGCTTGCCGGGGGCCGAAGAGATCACCGTAAACCACACCACGCCCTTGGCGGTCCATTCCTCCTGCAAGGCTTGCATGTTGCCGGAGACATAATGTTTGCGGGTGAAGGGGCAGCCCTGATTGTGCCACTCCAGCACTACGTACTTGCCGCGATACTGGGCCAGGGTCTCGGTTTGGCCGCGGGAGTCGGTGGCGGTAAATGCCGGAGCGGGCGCGCCGACGCGGACTTCCTGAGCGGCGCCGCAAGGCGGCAGCACCGCGGCAGCTAGAGCCGCGCATCCCAGTAAACGAATGCTGAACTTCATGAGAGTCAACCTCCTGAGGGGAAATCAGACGATCAACTTGCCTGCTGTTGGGGCTTACTTCAGATTGGACGCATCGGCGCTGGGTTGCGTTGCAGCGCGCGGCAGCTTTCCCAGCGCATCCGTCACCATGCCGGGGGTGAGTACTTCGGGCAACAGCCGTGGGCTCGTTTCACCTGGGACGTATAAAGCGTAAGCGGGGACGCCACTGCGGCCCAGGGCGGTGAGAGCCTGCGTGATGGCCTCGTCGTGACGGGTCCAGTCGGCGCGCAACAAGGCTACGTCGGCGTCCAGGAAGGCCTTTTGAACGGAAGGCTGGGCCAGCGCCACACGCTCGTTGACCTGGCAGCTCAGGCACCAGCTGGCGGTGAAGTCCACAAAGACCGGCCGGCCCTGGGCCTGGTAACGTACGACCGCTTGCGCTGACCAGGGCTGCCATTGACCTTTAATTGCCACCGTCAGAACGTCACGCGGATTGAACTTCGGGGCGACCGATCTGCCTGGTGCAACTACTGAGATCGCGATCACACCCAGCACGATCAACGCGGCGACCGCCGTGGACCAGCGCCTGGCCGGCCAGCGGCCCAGGAACCAGCCGGCGATGGCCAGCAACAGAAAGTTCGCCAGTAGCGCCACCAGCACACCCGCTCCATAAGCTGCGGCGAGCACCCACGCCAGCCAGATGACGGTGATGAATATGGGTACCGAGATGGCCTGGCGCAGTACTTCCATCCAGACGCCGGGCCTGGGGAGCAGGCGCGTCCAGGCTGGTTGCAGCGTGAGCGCAACATAAGGCGCGGCTAAGCCCAGAGCAAGCGCAGTGAAAACCGCAAAGGTGACCGCCGCGGGTGCGCTGAGCGCGTAGCCGATGGCCGCTCCCATGAAGGGCGCGGTGCACGGCGTGGCCACCACCACCGTCAGCACGCCGGTGAAGAAGCTGCCCGTATAGCCCTGCATGGCCGCGAGCGAACCGCCCGCGCCGGTCAGCGTCAGTCCGATCTCGAACTGCCCGGCCAGCGACAAGCCCATGAAGAAGAGCAGCCCGGCCATCAGGGCCAGAAACACGGGCGATTGGAACTGGAATCCCCAGCCCAGCGTGGCTCCCGCCGCGCGCAGTCCCAGCAGCACGACCACCAGCGCCCAGAACGAGACTACAATGCCGGCTGTGTAAACCAGTCCATGGGCGCGCAGCTTGTGGCGTTCTTCGCTGCCCGAGTTGACCAGAGCGAGGCCTTTGAGGAAGAGCACCGGAAAGACGCACGGCATCAGGTTCAAGAGCAAGCCGCCGAGAAAGGCGAGACCGGAGATCCTGAGCAGCGCAGACCATGAGACCTGTAGCGCGCTGCCGGGTTTTGACCCGGAAGGTTGCGAGCTTGTTGCAGGCGTGGAGGGAATTGCCGAGGCGGGTGCGGGCGGCGTGGGCGCGACAGGCACGGGTGCCTGAGGCGCGACCGCGCCGGGCAGCGCCCCAATCTCATATGCACGTCCTCCGGAAAGCTCCAGGACCCCTCGCAGTTGACCGGGGTTGGCGGCAAGATTGGCGTCTTTTTTGAGGTCGAGAATCAGGCCATTTGCCGTCGGAGTGAGCTTTTGCGGGGCGGGATTGTCGAGAATGTCCTGATCTTCAGGGAAGAATGAGGCCTCTGTCTCCCGCTGGCCGGTTTCGACGGTGAGGCGGAAGCCTGACGGTGTGGGTTGAAACGTCGCACTCAGGGTTTTTGGGTCTGCCTGTGGCACCGGCTTTGCCAACCGAGTCCACAGAAGCTCTTCATTTGATGGCGTGGCCAAACCCATCGGCGGTGGAGCAGCAACCTCGACATGCAGGTCAAAATCAGTCTTGCCCGGAATACAGACTGCGCGGCAGACGAGCCAATCCACCTTTGCGTGCAGTTCAAGTGGCCCAAGCGGCACCGCTTCGGCCACACTGAGGTCCATTGGAAATAGAACTTCGTTTTCGTAGCCAAAATCCATCAAGGGGCCGAGAGGAAGCCTCTTGGGCGCGGGAAACCGCATCGGCCCGACGGTGACCCCGGCAGGCAGCTTCCACAGCACGTGAGGCGGCTCACCCGCGTCTCCCGGATTCTTCCAATAGATGTGCCAGCCCGGCTCAAGTTTGAAGTACAGGCCAACCTCGTTTGAATCCAAACGATTGAGAGGCCAAGGAGAAAGGAGTTGTACATGCACATGAGGCGCATCCACGGAACTCGACGCTGCCTGCGCGGGCAGTCCCGCGGCAAGCAAAGCCAAGACAACGACAATCAAACGGAAAGGACGCATGGTAGCGGAGATGAAAACCTCAATTCTCAAATGCGGTCGAACGATGGTCGCTTGCTCGGCGGAACACACGCGAAGATTCTGCTCCGTAATTACCCGGTTCTAGGCTGAGTTCGCCTCGTCCCAATCGAATCCGATACATTTGCCAAGCGGATCGCCAGACGTCATGGTGTGTATATATCACATATGTACAGAATCAGGGAAGAATTCCAGACCGTCTTCGTACTCTGGCTTTCAAGGCTGCGGGAAAAACGCTCCGGACAGAATTTGGCGGCTTTGAAAAGGCGCGGATTTAGCGCCGAAGGAATGTGAACTTTTCAAGAAGAGTTTTCCTATCTTGTCGCTCTTCGCAGTGTATCGCCAAAATAAGTCTATACACTTTATGAAAATGTGCTGGATGCGTGATCGAGTTTCAGCTAGGAGAATAAGATGACGAAGGGGAAGAGTGCGGGTTACACGTTGAAGTTCAAGCGGCACGTGCTGCGGCTTGTTGATTGTTGATTCGGTCTTGACGCCAACTGCCAAATCTGCCCGAACTGGTCCGTCAAACCTTCATTCTTGAGATAAAATCGCCAATATGAACGTGACCAGCTCCGAATCTCCTGCCAGTAACCAGTCAAAACCTATCCTGATTCTGGGAGGCTCCGGATTTATCGGTACGCGGCTCACCGCTTTATTTACCGAGCAGCGCGTTCCGGTCCGGATTGGCGACATCCGGCCAAGCGAAGCCTTTCCGAGTCTATGGGTGCAATGTGATGTGCGGCGGTACGAGATCCTCAGCGAAGTGGTTCGCGACACCAGCGCCATCGTCAATCTTGCTGCCGAACACCGCGACGATGTCCGCCCGCTCTCCCGCTATCACGAGACCAACGTGGAAGGCGCATCGCAGGTTTGCATCGCCGCCCGCAACGCCGGAATCCAGAAGATCGTGTTCAGCAGCAGCGTTGCCGTCTATGGATTCCATCCCTATCCGGTGGACGAGAGCGGTCCCTTCGCCCCGTTTAATGCTTACGGCAAAACCAAGCTGGAAGCCGAGGGCGTCTATCGCGCCTGGGCCGCCGAAGATCCGTCCCGCACCCTGGCGATCGTTCGGCCTACCGTGGTTTTCGGAGAAGGGAATCGGGGAAACGTCTATAACCTTCTGCACCAGATCGCGTCGGGCCGCTTTCTGATGGTGGGATCGGGAAACAACGCGAAGTCCATGGCGTATGTCGGCAATGTAGCTGCGTTCCTGATTCACACCCTCTCGCTGGGGCCGGACGTACACATCTTCAATTACGTGGACGGGCCCGATATGAACTCAAGAGAGTTAGTCGAGTACATCAAGCGCTGTCTTAGAAGGCCTGGAAAAACGCCGGGAATCCCCAGGCCGGTCGCACTCGCAGGCGGCCATCTGATGGACGTGCTTGCACGCCTCTCGGGACGAAGGTTTCCCATCAGTGCAATTCGGGTGCGCAAGTTCTGTGAGAGCACCCAGTTTCGCGCAGACCTTGCGGCCCAGTCGCGCTTCACCCCGCCCTATTCGCTCAGCGAAAGTTTGGGTCGAACCATTCAGTTCGAGTTTCCGGCAAGATAACCGTTTCCCCGATCCTTGAGGCTTAGAGCATTTCACCTAATGGTGTATAGTATAGGTGGCGATGCTCCGCGCACATGCTATGGCGCGACCTTATTCGGATGATTTGCGGCGCAAGCTGCTTGAGGCCTTCG